>Ga0155698_117_pt1 | contig 63474 bp, 70 predicted proteins | sample RifCSPlowO2_01_FD_107355 | JGI IMG/M metagenome (GOLD analysis project Ga0155698, IMG submission 107355) | Candidatus Yonathbacteria bacterium RIFCSPLOWO2_01_FULL_47_33b
TCCGTGGTAGAATATTGGTAAGTTTTATTAATTTTTTACTTGCCGCCCCGTATGAATCACGTACCGTTACAAAAAAAAGGATTATCGTCCTTTTTCATTATCGCAGTAGTTGTTCTTTGTGTGACGTTTAATGTGAAAAATACGACAGCCGTATCACCGATTGATAACCTTCAGCCGGGTGAATGGTACGAGGTGCCAAACTCAAAAATTCGCGCGGTCCTTCCAAATCCTATTCCACCGGGTAACGGTCCAACAAATATCATCAAGGCATGGAACGGTGGTGCGTATGACACCAGACGCGATAACTTCATCGTATGGGGTGGTGGACATGGTGATTATGCAGGTAATGAAATATACTCCTTTAATATAGGGACACTTCAATGGTCGCGTGCTTGGGGTCCAAGTGCGAACGCTAGCATGGGGCTTCCGGGCACCCCTGTGTGTTCCGAGACATACACCGACGGCATGCCTGCGTCACGCCACACATATGGCGGTATCGAGTTTTTACCTAATGTCGATAAATTTTTTAGTATGGGAGGTTCGTTGTGGTGTGGCCCTGGTAACCCAACAGGAAACGTTTGGACCTTTGATTTTTCAACACAAGGATGGACCCAGAAGGGAGCGATTACTCCTCTTGCTGGCAGATGGGGCGGTCTTGGGCTTGGTGTAAATACGGCCTATGATCCAAACACTGGACATTTGTTTGCCACAAGTCCTGCAGCAGAACTTTTGGAATATGACCCCACTACGGATATATGGAAGCTGCGTGGCAACACTGCCGCAAAGTATTCTATGACCTCGGCGATCGATTCAAAAAGGAAGCACATGGTCACTATCGGTAACGCCAGCACCTATGGTGTTATCGATACACCAGGTACAATTTACCGCTACAATCTTGCTACCGTTGGTACTATTACGCAGGAGAAAATTGTTTCAACAGGTGCTACTGAAATCCTTGTTGCTCCCGCGCCCGCTTTTCAGTACGATCCCGTGAGTGATCAGTATGTTGCATGGAAGGGTGGATCAGATATTTATACACTCAACCCTGACACCTTTGTTTGGACGAGGCGTCCTGCGGCAGCAACGAACACCGTGACTCCATCCCAACCGACTGAGTGGGGGACATTTGGTCGATTCCGCTACATCCCTTCAAAGAACGCCTTCATTCTGGTGAATAGTATCGATCAGAATGTATACATTTATAAATTATCGCAAGGTGCGGGATCGACGGCACCAAGTACTCCTGTTGTGCCTATTGTGGCCCAAAGTGCTGACACTACAGCACCTACTGTTTCCATTACAAGCCCGGGAACAGGTGCATCAATTTCTGGAACAATAACCGTTTCTGCAAGTGCTACTGATGCAGGTGGTATGACCGGTGTGCAGTTCAAAATCGATGGTGCTGTTTTGGGTGCCGAGGATACCACAAGTCCATACTCTGTTTCGCTAAATACGGCACTATTTTCAAACGGGGCACATTCACTGACGGCAATCGCACGCGACAAAGCAGGCAATCAAAAAACATCAGCAACAGTATCCGTAATTATTGCGAGTACGACAACAACCACTCCAGGAGCAAACACTACACCCCCTACAGAAACACCAAGTATTTCTTATGGCACTACAACGGTAACACAAATAGATATTCCCAGTGGCGTATTTGTCGCGCTTGATAGGCCTGATCGTGGCAGGGGTGTTTCCGGGCTTACCAAGCACACCACATGGGCTCACAATCCTATTGACGGAAGAATGTACCAAACTGGTGGTGATTTTGCCGGTTCAGTAGGGCAGTCATCATACCAACAGGAGTCATATTCGATTTCTATAGCTGAACGCTTTGCTAATAAAACAGACAAGAACGCTGGATGGCACAAGGAATACCCATATTGTAGTCCTGTTGGTGGTATACAGCCAAAGTCCCCCGACTTTGTTGGGTGGACGTGGGATTCGCTAAGAAAAGTTTTCTGGTTTGTCCCGGGACTTTCGGTTACACCCGGGTCTACGTTCTGCGCAGGGGAAACGACGACGGGGGCTAGTGATCCGCAGTATCTCTTTAATCACATAATGACCTTCAATCCTTTTGAGACTGACCTTGCAAAACGGTGGAGTGATTACGATGCAAACCCAGGCCCCAATTATTATGCTACATGGCAGAGTGATTATGATTCTCAGACGGATACGTTGATACGATTTGGTACCACAGGATGCTGTGGAGCAGTGGTAAATATTTACGACATTAAAACAAAAACATGGTCAGAATATAAGCTGGGGACGAATGCGCTCAATAAGGACATTCGTATCTGGGGTGAAGGGCATGCCGCAGATATTCCAGGACGTGCTATTTACGTTATTGATGGAATCGCAGGAAGAATCTTCCGTTATAATATTGATCGACATAACATAACCGACCTCGGGCCGGTGCCTGGCGGGACTATTATCCACGGGGGAAGTAACGACACCTATCTTGCATGGGACCCGATTCATAAGATTGTATTTTTCTTCCGTGTAGACACGAACACTCTTCATATTTATCATCCAGACACCAACACATGGGAATCCCCTGCAATCGTCTCGAGCCCCCTCGGGATTACGCCACATACGCGACACGGTATGGCGTTTGATCCGTACCAAAACGTTTTAGTGCTTTTTGGACACAACGATGAAGTGAACATCGATCCGTATATGTATCTCTATCGCTACGCGTCTGGTGGCAACGCGCAATACACCGTAACCACGACGCCCCCTGCAAGCACCAACACAACCTCTACTGCAGGCACCACAGGGAGTACGGCAACGGTTGTCGACACAACTCCTCCCGCGGTAACTATTACAAATCCTTATTCCAATACCGTAGTTACGGGCACTATCGCTGTTATGGCAAATGCTTCTGACGCAAGCGGGATTGGTGGTGTGCAATTTATGATTGATACGATAGCTATGGGGGTCGAAGACGTTATAAGTCCCTATAGTCAGTTGTTGGATACGACGACGCTTTCGAATGGTGTTCATGGTCTTACCGCAATTGCGCGTGACAAGGCAGGTAATAAAAAAGCATCAACAGCAGTGGTTATAAATGTTTCGAACGTCCTCTTGGGAACAACAAGTGGAACAAAAGAACAAACTGTTACGACCGTAGCGCCATCTACTGGTGCCACAGGAAGTTCCTCAGGGGTATCCTCGGGGAATACTCAACAGACTGCCACTACGAATACTGCGTCTGCTACCAGCGGCTCAACATCAACAGGGAATACTTCCTCGGGAAGCATCCAGCAAACAACTTCCGCTACAAACACTTCAGGGGTAGGAACTTCAGGAGTAATTCCCCAAACATCAACACCATCAGTTTCAACTTCTAACAACCAAAGTAAGGCTACCCAGGTATACTCTGGAGGTGGAGCTCCTTCTCCTGTTAACCCTATGACCTATGGTTATTCTGGTGGCGGAAGCGTTGGCGTCTCATCACCAAGCGTCAATACGCAAGTAGGGCAAAGAAGCGCTGTCCTCTTCGAGAAGCCTCTATATCTTGGTTTGAAAGATCAAGAAGTAGTGCGTCTTCAACAGGTGCTGATTAGTAAGGGTTATTTGCCCTCAGGGAACGATAGTGGATATTTTGGTGCGCTCACACACGAGTCGGTCAAGAGGTTCCAGTGTGATCAAAAGATTGTCTGTGGTGGTAATCCAAGTGATACCGGGTATGGGCTTGTAGGAAGTTCAACGAGAAGTAAATTAAACGAGATACTTATCGGCGGAGGTTCATCGAGTGACACGGCAGCAAAATCCGTTACGTTGCCCCAGGACTTACCAGTACAGAGTTCTCCAGCTGCTTCTCAGAATATTTTTACTAAGCCATTATTCCCTGGTCTCCGTAATGTCGAGGTAAAGACTTTGCAAGATCTCCTTATACGTTTTGGATATCTTAATGTATCGTCAACGGGGTATTTTGGTCCAGCAACACAAGAAGCTGTCAAGAAATTCCAGTGTGCTAAAGGGATAGTCTGTAGCGGAACCACAGGTACTACTGGGTATGGACTTGTGGGTAGTAAAACAAGAAGCAAGCTTAACGAATTACAAAAATAGTCAAATGAGGGGCGGGTGTGATACCATATTCTCATAAAGATTTGTGTGCATTACCAGAGATAATTATTGACCATACATATGTACGAAGCAAAAAATTTCGAAGGGTTACTGGGTACAGAGGGATTTTCAGATATTCTTTTACGCAACCACTTCACGCTTTACGAGGGATATGTATCAAACACCAACAAGGTCGCTGACCTTTTAAAGACGGCAGAAGTAGGGACACCGCAATATAATGAGCTCAAGCGCCGTTTTGGCTGGGAGTGGGATGGTATGCGCCTTCATGAGTTTTACTTCAGCAACATGATTAAAGGAGGAATTGCACTCGATAAAAAAAATAGTCTCGCAAAAAAGATTGAAGAAGACTTCGGGTCGTTCGAAGCATGGGAAAAAGATTTTAAGGGCACTGGTGCAATGCGTGGTATTGGCTGGGCGATGCTCGTGCGTGACACAGAAACAGGACGCCTCTTTAACGTCTGGGTGAATGAGCACGACGGGGGGCACCTTGTCGGCAGTACGCCACTTTTAGTTATGGATGTTTTTGAACACGCATTCGCGCTCGACCACGGACTCAAGCGTGCGGATTATATTACGGCATTTTGGAACGCCATTGATTGGAGTGTGGTAAGCGCACGATTTGCCCCCACACCTATTCGTGCATAGCTTTTGTTCTGCTATTTTGCAGGGTTGAGATTTAAAAATAAGTAATGATAAAGTTCCCGCAGGCTACCTATCTCAAAAGCAGAACAATGCACGAATAGGTGTGGGGGTTTGCAGGGAAATAGGAGACGCGGTACTATAGAAGAGAATATGGAACACTTAACAAAATCACAAATTGTCCTCCTCACACTCTTTGTGAGCTTCGTCTCGTCTATGGCCACAGGTATTGTGGTGGTAACCCTCATGCAACAAGCGCCAGAGCCAATATTGCAGAGTATTACGAACGTTGTTGAGCGCACCATAGAAAAGGTAACCCCAACTATTATTGAAAAACCCGGCAAACAGGTCATTATTAAGGACGAAGACCTCATGGTTGCCGCAATAGAGCGTAATGCCAAGAGCGTCGTTGCGCTAAGGATTGCAGGTGAAGACGGCGAGATGCATTCAGCAGGCATTGGAACAATCGTTTCAAAGGATGGTCTCATTGTCACCGATAAAGGGAATTTTGGTGGTGGCGTCGTAATGGCGACCGTTGACGGTGTCTCGTATGCGCTTGAAGTTGTTTCCAATGAAAAGCCCGGGAAATTAGGTTTAGGTAAACTTACTCCAGTAAAACCACTTGCTACATCGACACCAGCGGCAACCTTTATCCCCGTTGTATTAGGAGATGCATCTACGCTCAAAGTAGGACAGACTGCTATTGTGATTGGAGGACGTGACGGCAAGACGATTGCTACAGGACTGATTTCAAGTCTCGATATCCGCACGGTGACCGACAAAGAAACTAATGTTGAAACAAAATTCCTTGATGGATTCGGTCTTTCTCAACGTCTCTCGGGTTCCTCGAACGGCGCCCCCGTCATTACTCTTGAAGGGGTAGTCGTGGGATTTGCGAGCGTTGATGAGTCTGTGGGGACTCAGGTTGCTATCCCCGCAGCTGAAGCACAGGCTCTACTTGCAGCGCAAGTTGCCCCCGCACCAGCGGCAGCAAAAAAAACACGCTAGGTAGAGCCTCGCGCCAAAGTTGACAGTGTATCACCCCTATGGTACTACATAAACATAATCCTTAAGAACATATGCCGCCATTTAACAATTTCACTACCAAAGCACGCGATGTGATTCGCCGAGCCCACGAGCTTGCTGTGGAGCGCGGACAGAATCACGTAAACCCGACACATCTTCTCACCGCACTCGTCCTTGATGATGAGAGTGTTGTCATCTCTATTCTCGATCGCCTCGAGGTGGACTCGATGGCGCTTGCTGAAGCGATTCTTGATCAAATAGAACCCTCAGCCTCTCAGAATGTTGCGTCAGCATCTTACCAACTTTATCTCACGCCCGAGCTTGGGCAAATCCTTGGCGAAGCAGCACCGCGCATTGCACAAGAAATGAAGGACGAACAGATTTCTTGCGAGCACCTTTTCCTCGCACTCTTTGATGTTCCTGGACAGGCACGTGAGTTTTTGATGCGCTACAATATTGACCGTGACAGCGTGATGACCGTACTTGATGAATTCCGTGCGCAGAATATTACGGATAGCACGCCGTCAAAAAAGCTCAAGTCTATTTATAAGTACACACGCAATCTTACGGCACTGGCGAGCCAGGACAAGCTCGACCCGGTCATTGGTCGCGACAACGAGATTGGACGTATCGTTCAGATTCTTTCGCGCCGTACCAAGAACAACCCGATTCTTATCGGTGAAGCTGGTGTTGGGAAAACAGCCGTAGTAGAGGGCTTGGCTATTCGTATGGCAAAGGGTGATGTACCCGAGTCACTCAAAGACAAAGAGCTCGTATCTCTTGACCTCGGTGCGCTCATTGCGGGAACAAAATATCGCGGTGAGTTTGAGGATCGCTTGAAGAAGATCATGAAGGAGATTGAACGCTCGGAGGGGAAGATTATTCTCTTTATTGACGAGATTCATACTATCGTAGGGGCTGGTGCCGCCGAGGGTTCGATGGACGCATCCAATATGTTGAAACCTGCGCTTGCGCGTGGAGAGCTCCGTGCTATTGGCGCTACCACACTTCGCGAATACCAGAAGCATATTGAAAAAGATCCCGCTTTGACGCGTCGTTTTCAGCCGGTGCATGTGAATGAGCCGACCCCTGAGGATGCCATTGCCATTCTTCGTGGCCTCAAGGAAAAGTATGAGCTCTTCCACGGTGTGCACGTTACCGATGATGCTATTATTGCCGCGGTCAACCTCTCTAGTCGTTATATTACCGACCGATTTTTACCCGACAAGGCCGTAGACCTTATTGATGAGGCAGCCTCGGCACTCCGTATTTCACTTGAGAATAAACCTCCCGTACTCGAGGATGCACACCGTCGCATCATGCGTCTTGAGATTGAAAAAGAGGCACTTAAAAAAGAATCTGGCGCAGAAGGGGACACGGGTAAAAATGCTAAAGCACGCACCAAAAAGATCGATAAAGAAATCGGCGACCTCCGTGAAAAGACGCGCGAGATAGAAATGAAATGGAAGAATGAGAAGGAGCTCGTGGTGGATATTCGTGATATCAAAAAGCAGATGGAAGCGTCGCGCCTCGAAGCAGAGACCGCTGAAATGAAAGCAGACCTTGCTGTTGCGGCGGAGATTCGCTATGGCCGTATTCCCGCACTCGAAAAGGATCTTGCAACAAAATCATCACGCTTAAAGAAGCTCCAGTCTTCGCGCCGCATTTTGAAAGAAGAAGTGATGGAGCAGGACATCGCGGAGGTGGTTGCACGTTGGACAGGAATCCCAGTGACCAAGATGCTTGAAGAAGAAGCAGGGAAGCTTGCGCATATGGATAAGGAGCTCGAAAAGCGCGTGGTGGGGCAAGTAGATGCCATCCAAAAGGTCGCTGATGCCGTCAAACGCTCACGCGCGGGTATTGCCGACCCTAACCGCCCCATCGGCTCATTCCTCTTTTTGGGACCTACGGGCGTCGGTAAAACCGAGCTCTCGAAGGCGCTTGCTCAGTTTATGTTCAACGACGACAAAGCGCTCATTCGCGTCGATATGTCGGAGTATATGGAAAAGCATTCCGTCTCAAAGATGATTGGCTCACCTCCTGGGTATGTTGGTCACGAAGAGAGTGGTAGTCTCACGGAGACCGTGCGTCATCGTCCATACTCAGTACTTCTCTTTGACGAAATCGAAAAGGCACACCCCGAGGTGTTCAATATTCTTCTTCAGGTTCTCGACAACGGCCACCTCACTGATTCAAAAGGTCGTGTGGTCAACTTCAAGAACACGGTTATTATTTTGACCTCAAACATTGGTTCGCAATATATCGACAAAATGCAGGCGATTGGTTTTGGTTCGCACGCAAGCGACAAGGCTGATTATGCAGATGCAAAAGACCGCGTGATGGGCTCGCTCAAGGACTTCTTCAGACCCGAGTTCCTAAACCGCCTCGATGAGATTATTATCTTCGATATTTTGTCGCCAGAGGTTATTCAGGAGATTGTTAAACTTCAAATTGATATCGTAAAGAAGCGCCTTGCAGAAAAAGAGATTGTGCTCGATGTTGCCTCTGATGTCCTCGCATATCTCGGAGAAAAGGGGTACGATCCGCACTATGGAGCACGCCCACTCAAGCGCCTCATCCAGAGCAAGATACTTACTCCCGTGGCGTCGTTTATGATTGCGCAAGGGATGCTCAAGGGTGGCAGGGTAGCCGTCACGATGGAAAAAGGCGAGATTGCAATCCGTGTGGAGAAGAAATCCACTCTCAAGCAACGAGTTCGTGCAAAGGCAGAGGTGGTATAGGTGCCTGTTCTGTAAGCCAAGGCTATATATACTAGTTTCTGTTTTCTTTAGTAAAGACAACAGAGCATGCTATCATATAGTTATGGTGACTACCGATGACAAAAAACTGAACCTTGTAAAACAGCTATATTCTCAAGAGCAGTATTCAATGAGAGAGGTTGGCGAAAAGCTCGACATGTCTCTCGACGCAGTGGTTTATTTTATGCGCAAACACAATTTAAAGCGAAGAACACTGAAAGAAGAAAGTGTTCTTCGCTTTAGAAATAAACCACTGTCGTATTGTTTGCAAGAAAATTTGACGACAGAGCAGGAAAAGTTGAAGATGGTTGGTGTTGCTTTGTATTGGGGTGAAGGATACAAAACAGAAAAAAGTAGCGGTATCGATCTTGCGAACAGTGACGTTTCCATGGTACTTGTTTTTCTGTGTTTTCTACGAGAAATATGTGGAATTGATGAGAAAAGATTGCGTGTTCTTTTGTACTGTTATTCAAATCAAGATTCTAAAAAACTTATGAATTTTTGGAGTAAAGTAACAAAAATTCCCATGAAGCAGTTTACAAAACCATATGTGCGTAAAGATTTCAATCCGGCTATGCTGGACAAGATGCCTTATGGTATGATACATATAAGGTATTCCGATAAGAAGCTACTTGCTGTGGTCAAGAAGTGGATAGGGGATATTAAAATAAGATATGCGTAAGTGGCGGAGTGGTCAATCGCAGCAGACTGTAAATTTGCCGGCTTCGGCCTTCGAAGGTTCGAATCCTTCCTTACGCACAGCTTAGAACGACTCGGTTTTTCCGAGAACGATAAGAACGGTTTTCTGGCTTCAATATTGAGTTTTTTGTCTGTGAGCACGAGGTTCGAACCGACTGCGCGGATGATTTGGCGTTTTCGTTGTTCATCTCCGTCCAAATACCAAGAAATGGCTCTATTGCTAAACGAAATCAACAATCGGGCGGGTTCGAACCACTGGTTTCCTTCTCGGGCTAGCTTCATCCTGTCACGTATGCTCGCCTGCTCATCCTGAAGCATTTGGCGCTGGCGAATGAATTCAGTATCGTCAATGACATCACGAATCCGAAGCGTAGTGAGGTTGGCAATCGACCGAGTTGACTGTTGGTATGCGTCCTCAAGCGCTTGTAGTTGTTTTGCTTGCTCGTCTTTTCGGTGGTTAGCCGCAGTGTCAATTTCCCCAAGAGTCCATTGGTGAAGTTTCTCTGGAATGACGAGTTGGCGAAGCGCTTCTTTAAAAGCATCATCTAGCAAGATGGCGCTGAGCGATGGTTGACGGCAGCGGTAATCCAACCTGCGTTTCGAGCAGTGATAGTACATGTAGATGGTTCCGTACCGGTTAATCTTTTTTTCTGCGGTGACCATGAACCCGCATTCGCCGCATCGAATAAGACCAGTAAATGGAAAACGATATTTCTTTGGAGCCGGTTTACCCCGTCGTTTGAGAAGCGTCTGTAGTCGCTTGAATTCATCGAGGGTGATAATGGGTGGGTGAGCCCCTTGGTAGGTTTCATCGTTCCAGGCGATGCGACCTGCGTAAAATGGATTCTTGAGGATCAGATGAATAGCGCTGATTGTTAGGTAATGACCTCCAAGCCGCTTTCTTTGAATGGTTCGCAAGCCCCAAGTGATCGTTTGTTCCCGAAGCTCTCGAAGTGAGTAATTCCCTGTTAGGGCAAGTTCAAATAGCCGTCGCATAAGCGGAAACCGCTCGGGGTCGGCAGTGATAGTTTTCGTGTTTTTGTCGTTAAGGTACCCAATGGGAGGCATATTGGGGAGCCAGCCACGTTGCAGCTTCGCCCGGTTACCCCGCTTTACGTTTTCGCTCAGATTGTCCACATAATATTTCGAGTAGCCGAAGATGATGGACAACATGAATTTGCCCTGCGAGTTATTCTCGAAGGAAAAATTTGCGAACTTGAGGTCTTTGAGCGCTTTCTGGTCGAGCAGGTAGATGATCCGCCCGCCGTCAATTGAGTTGCGTGCCAAGCGGTCAGGGTGCCAGCAGACGATTCCCTCGGCCTCGCCTCCCTCTATTCTTTTGAGCATCTCGTCAAAAAGTGCACGCCCTGGAGCTTTTGCGCTGTATGACTCCTCATAGATTCCGACAATTTCAATTTCTGGGTGTGCGCCGAATTTCCTCTCCAGTTCTTGCTTCTGGGATTCAATGGAAAGCACCTGCCGGTCTTCCGATTCGGTGGACTTGCGACAATAGAGGAAATATTTCATGGATGGGGTATGCCAAAAATGTAGCATGCCCACTGGATTTGTCACGCAGAGCTAATTTGCCAGAGCGACATATTCTCAGGTCTCCTCAAGATGATTCCAGCACGTAAGCTGTGCCAATGGAAGAAAAGAAAACCAATCAGGGCATCCCCACCGTATCCAAAGTGCTCCCCGATGGCAGCATCATCGAGCTCGTCTACACCCCCGAAGATCACAAAACCCACCTTGCCATATATCGCAAGGGCAGCTTTACCCTGGAAGAATCCGTCAACACCGGCAACGAACACCTCGTCCCCATATCTCCCGGAAACAATCTACTCAAGCATCGTGTGGTGCTACTCCCAGAACAGCCAGAGGAATACGAATCGGTAGAAACCCTCCTCCAAGATATTCAAGCATATCTCTACCGTTACGTTGACCTCACCCCCGCATTCTCCCGCATCGCCAGTTGCTACATCCTCCTCACCTGGGTCTATGATGTCTTTAACGAGCTGCCGTACCTGCGGCTTCGTGGTGACTATGGCTCCGGCAAGACCCGTGCCCTCCTCATCATCGGATCGGTATGCTACAAGCCGTTCTTCGCCAGCGGGGCAAGCACCGTTTCCCCAATCTTCCATACCCTCGACACCTTCCGAGGCACCCTCATCTTCGACGAGGCCGATTTCCGCTTTAGCGATGAGAAAGCTGAACTGGTAAAAATCTTCAACAACGGCAATGTACGAGGATTCCCGGTACTCCGCACCGCCATTACCCTGAAGCGAGAATTCGACCCCCGCGCCTTCTTGGTCTACGGCCCCAAGATCGTCGCCATGCGTAATTCTTTTGACGACCAGGCACTGGAGAGTCGCTTCATTACCGAAGAAATGGGGCAGAGAACCTTACGGAAGGACATCCCCATCAACTTACCGGAAATACAGAAAGAAGAAGCACAAACCTTGCGGAACAAGCTTCTCATGTACCGCTTTCAAACACTGGAACACACCAAGATCAACAAGAACCTCATTGACCCAAGCGTATCGGCCAGGCTCAATCAAATCCTCATACCGCTCCTCTCCATCATTGAAGATGAAGGAATCAAGGAAGAGATACGGCGGGCGGTAAGCGGAATGCAGGAAGAATTGCGGGTTGAGCGGAGTACCACACCAGAAGGCGAGCTCCTTGAACTCCTGGTAGAACTAACCACTGACACCAAAGAGGCATATATCCCACTCTCTGAGATCACCAACCTCTTCATTGAGCGGCATAGTGCCGACTATGAGCGCCCCATCACCAACCGCTATATCGGCCACTTGCTCCGCAAGCGCCTACGGCTTTCTACCTACAAGCGTCATGGAGTGTATGTGCTACCGCTTACTGAACAAGGGAAAATTCTTGTGCTTGCGGAACGCTATGGAATCAAGAAGGATTAGTGAAGCCGACTTCGTTTCCGCGCCACACCGACGAGGCCGAGAAGACCACTACCCAAGAGCCAAAAGGCTGGCGGTACGGGAGTGCTCGTCATTGTTGTCTGCGTGGTGCCAACGAGTGTTGTCTGGCTGGTGTTGATAGGGATCAAGTACGTATCGACACCTTCGGCGATGAGCATTGACGCTGACCAGATGAAGGTGTTAGCAGTGGAACAATCACCCAAGAAAGCAAGGCATATGTTAGATGACATAATATCCCATACTTGGGTGTTCAGTGCTGCAAGGGCGTTGCTGCCGTAAAACGATGCATAGGTTTGTATTGCAGAGTTAGGGAATTGCTCCATTGGGAAATACCCATGTAGCATATACCCCGCCCGTGCATACTGCGCCGGCGTAAATCGTACCGGCGCGCCTGCCATTACATCCGCATACGTGTAGATATGCAACGTTTGCACGTCGCCGACCGCCACGCGAGCATTGTAGTCAGCAGACATTACCAGGGTAGGCGTACCCAGGTTTGCCTCCAGAAGCCCTGCATATACCTCGGGATTGGCCGCAGGGTAGGGGGTTGATAAACCACCAGGGCCCGTAGCATATCCGTCATAGACGAGTGCTGCACGAGCAGAGCCAACGGATACCACAGCTACCACTGAAAGCAGCACTGCAACAAGTCGTTTCATTTCTTTACTCCCCCATCCTTTTCATTATCTGAATTCCCATAGTTGCAACGTACCGAACCCCTGATGCACAGAACGGGGGACCAAAAGGGAGCCCCCTTTGGCCAACGGTCACAATCGGAAATTCAAGAGCCCTGAGCGTTTGTTGTTTTTAGTCCAATACGACTAATTTAAAGCACATTTCATGCCCGAAAAATATATGCCATATTAAACAACAAGATCGAAATTTGTTGTTTAGAGGAATGTAAAATATTCCGACATCTTAAAGCAAGTTACGCTCTTGCGCTGTGATGGATATGAACCATGCGCTAATAGACCGTCCCGGTTGGCCCCTTCCAACCTTTTTCAGTTTGTTCAAATGTGATGTCACCCTTCACGATTTTCTTCTCACCCGCGCGATGTCCACCGCAGTCGCCTTCAATGAACTCAGCACACCCCATCCTTCTCGGGACGTCCTGGGCGTAAACTACTTCTGCCTCATAATCGATCTTGTACCACTTTACGCCAAATGTTTCGCCGGTCTGCCCATTAACCTTCTTGAAGGACTTGAGTAATGATTTGTTCATTAGGTCAAACGGGTCTCTCTGGACGAATTCTCGTTTTGCGTCCCCTTCTGATGGATGGGAAATGGCCCCACACCCAAAGACCAAGACTGCAACTATCAAGTAGATTGAATATCGTATCTTCTGCACCATGAGGCCCCCGTATATTTCCTAAATATGCTGATATTTTCTATCCGCCAGCCACTTTGCGGAAAAGGAAAGATTTTCGTACTTGACACGCGTTACGGGATCAAGAAAGGGGAGTAACGCTCTTCCTTCTTTTCCGTGCCACACTCACGAGGCCGAGAAGGCCGCTTCCTAAGAGCCATGCGGCTGCGGGGAGGGGGACTGACGGGGCAATGGTGACGGTGCCGGAGGCGAGGGTGAGACCTTGGCTGGCGAGCGGGATGAGATACTCATCACGACCGGGACCGCCAGAAGCGACCGTCATCGTTTGGGACCAGTCGAAGAGGTCGAGATCAGAAGCACTCCAGGAAGAAGTTGCGGAGGTTATTTCCCACACGTTCGTATTTACGAAAGCAAGTGTATCGCTGCCCTGCATTGTTGCCCATTGCCGTAGAGAGATGGAGACATGCTGCATAACCTGCGTAGGGAAATTAACGTCAAGAAGGTATGCCGCCCGTGCATACTGCGCTGGTGTAAACCGTACCGGTGCGCCTGCTTGCACTTCGGCGTAGGTGTAGAGTGTTACCGGCCAGTATTCACCAAGATGCGAAAGAGTGTTGCGGTCGGCCGACATTACAAGAATCGGTGACCCACCGTAGTTCAGCTCAATCAACCCCGCGTACACTTCGGGATTAACCGTAGGGTATGGAGTAGAAAGACCTCCGGGGCCCGTATCCCATCCGTCATAGACGAGTGCGGCACGGGTAGGGGTGGCAAAGACTGTTATAACGGCAAGTCCAAAAGCAGCGATCAAGTATCTCATGATGCTTTCCGCCCAGTAACTTCAAGCAACTTGTCCTTGATCGACTTGGCTATGAATTCTTCCATTTCCCGCCGACTTTTTTCCTGGCTTGCAGGATTACCGGTCACCACTGCCTTCATTTGTTGTTTCCAAATATCGCGCTTGAGGCTCGGGGAATAGATTTCTAGTGTGTAGGTCATGGAGGATTCCGGCGCTTTCAGAGAGAAGAGCGCATTGCCTTCAAATCTCGACCCTTCAACTTCCATCACAAAGATCGCTTCTGTTTTTGTTCGCTCAGTAATCTTGGTATAGAACCTTCTCCGTTCTTCGTCGGTCATGGCCGGTGAAAGCCGCTCGTTCGTCCGAGATAAAACTTGATCGACTTCGTAGGGTGTTACCACCTCGTACAATCCGGCACTCTTGATCTCTTTGGCGAGGGTGCTCAATGTTTGTCCCTGAACGGGGTTTGCCATGATCGCAAGGCGCCTGAGTTTTGAAAGCGACCGCTTGTCCTCTTCTGAAAGTGAGGCGTCCAGAAATTCAACCCGCACTTCTCCCCCTGAGGTTGTCTGATGTATTTTGAGGCCCTGGTACGCCATGGCCGCTATGGGGACGGCGATGCACCCCTGGAGGGTGACGCAAAGCAAAGGAACCCCCAGGAGTGTGGCCAGTTTGGCTATCTCTCTCTTTTTCATGTTCGCGCCCCTTATATCGCCAACACTTTCTTGTTTTGCCGATCCGCTGCCAGTGCTGCCCAGATGACGCAAACGGGCCACGTGAAGAGGAGTCCGAAGCCTAAGGTGAACAGGCCGACGATGAGGGAAATGATGAGCATAATGACGCCGCCCGAGACGGTGGAGTACATCATGCCGAGCGGGCCGAAGAGGAAGGCCAAGATGACCGCCACCATCGTGCTTTTCCCCGCACTCTGTACCACCACAATTTTCTGATCTGCTGCCATGGTTACCCCTCCCTTTGGATATTGCTCCACACGGCGGATAGCCCGCCGCCTCTATCTTCGCCCCCACATGACGGTCAATTCTGAGTTCCTGTGCATTTGAGAATGCTTTTGTTAGGAACTAGCTCAACCCCGTAATTTCTAATACTGAAATCGTTGCGTAACGGTGGTTCATAGCTCTGGGAATATCCCGTTGGGGTTAAATATACAGAGGTGAAAACAATAACGCAATCAATATTGTTTTCCTGTTGTTTTCTTTTACCAAGTCTAAACTCGCCGCATGAACCGAAGATCAAAAGTTTCTCAGGCCGCTGTGGTCATTTCGCCGGGAGGTAAAGGCGACAAAGGGATCAGGATTGGTGAGACCCAAGGGCTTGTTGCCCCCATCCCCAAGAAAACCACAACGGTAACGCTCCGTTTGTCTGGGCCGTGGCATGTCCTCTGGCAGCGGCTCCGTGCCGCCGTGCCCGGTGTTTCCGATGCTGAACTCTTGCGCCAGGGGGTGGCGCTCCGCATGGCGCTTGCCGCCTTGGACGGCAAAGGCCAAAAACCCAAAGCCTTTATCCAGTATTACGATCAGGCGGGTAAGCTTCAGACGGTCGATCTTGAAGAGCATGTCGGTATCGAAGTGCCGGAAGAAAAGGGCTGAAATTGACAGCAGAATATTCTTTGCCCACAATTAAATTGTGGTTAATACCGTGAAAGGAGGTTTGGGGAAGAGCGCTCACGGAGGGTGAGCATACGGGGCACGCCTCTACCTATGTCAATCGTTCCGCGCGGAACTGGTAATACACGATTGACATGGGAGTACGCATGAAGAAACCCCGATCACAGCTTGTCTTGTTGCAGTATCAGGTGGAACGGTTGCTTAGTCGTAAGAGTATGAAGTTTGGGTTCACGGCTTCGGTCACCGAAAAGCATGATGAGACCGAGGCCGTAGAGAAACAGTCGTCGTCCACAGAGTACACAATACCGTCTTTGCAGAAAAAGGATTGAATGAGATTTAAAGCACCCTGAAGTATCACCAGGGCTGGCTGCCAAAGTAAGAGCACCCAAAGTTGTGGTTCTAGAAGAACATATTCACCGATAGAAGGACATCCCTGGGCAGCGTGCGCACGCTGCCCATTTTTTTGCTTGGTTAACAGAATGCTCAATCATATTGCATCTCAAATAATTAAGATGGCATTATGGGTGCTTGGTTATTAAGTATGCTTACTAAATGAAGGGGGTGAATATGGACAATTATCACATTACAAAAGATGGAGATAAGTGGAAATTTACAAAAGAGGGGAATGAGCGCCCCTCTAAAGCAGCCGACACAAAGCAAGAAATCGTTGAAAAAATGAAGGACTTCATGAGCGACAAGACTGGCTCGGTAAAAATTCACAAAGAAGATGGCAAGATTCAAGAAGAGCGTACTTATCAGCGGAAAAATGATCCTCGAAAGAGCAAGGGATAAAACGGGATCGTCTTTACCAGAATACGTACTTCGGGGGACATGGGGACGTGGGGACGTTGAAAAGGGGTATCCACTGAGCAAGAGCCCCTTCTTTTCTGCCCATATTTCCCTTGGCTCCCGGCCACCTGACACCCTGTAGCGACGTCCCCACGTCCCCACATCCCCCGAATGTGCCCGAGAGGCATATTTTCACCACTACGAGTTTCGCTGGCTTTAGCTGACAATGGGGAAAGTTCTTGCAGACACTCTAAGCTCTCCGAGAACAATACTCATGTCATCTATTCACTCATACATCCGCACTCACCGGCGGAAATGGGCGCTCACCCAGAAGGACCTTGCATTTCTCCTGGGACGAAAAAGCTCTACGCACGTATCCCGTCTCGAACAATCCAAGCGCACGCCGCACGTTGAGATCATCCTCGCGTGCGAAATCCTTTTCGGCATATCGTCCGGTCAACTTCTCCCCAAGCTCTATGAAGAAGTCGAGGAACAGGTTATGGCGCGTGCCAAAGAGCTTTACGAAAAGCTCGAAGGGGAGCGCAGCCACCCTGCTACCAGGAAGAAAGAGTTCCTTTCGACCGTTCTCAAGCGTGCAGTTACCAGACTTAATCAGACAGAAGGAGTATGAATCAGAAAACCAATCACAATCTTGTGCTCTCCGTATATCCTACCAGTCGCGGCTATGCCTTCGTGCTTTTTGAAGGCCCGCAAAGCCCATATGATTGGGGTGTAAAGGAGATCAGAAAGAAGAACAAGAACGAGCAGACATTGAAAAGCATCCATGCGCTCATTGAACGCTACCGCCCAGACTACCTCATCATTGAAGACCACACCGAGCACGGCTCGCGCCGGTCGTCACGGATTCGCAGACTTTATCGGATGATTGCCCACCTTGCTGAAACCGAACAGGTCGAACTGTTCCGCTATTCGCGGCGCACGGTACGGACATGCTTTGAACCTGTCGGCGCGCGCACCAAGTTTGAAATTGCTCAGGCTATTGCGCTCCAGATTCCAGCCTTTGCGCACCGGTTGCCACAGATGCGCAAAATCTGGATGAGTGAAGACCCGCGTCAGAGTTTATTTGATGCGGCGGCGTTGGGGGTAGTGTTCTATATACCGGCCCCACGCGGAAACCCTAGTTCATGAGTGATCCTCCCCCCTATTGCAAAAAATTCAATGTGGTACTACAATTGCGATAGACCTGAATACTTGAAAAAGGGGGCAATATGCAAAAGTTATGTTTTGCCAATGAAGAATTGCGAAATAAATTTTTTGCGCATGTTTCTCCGTTAGAAGGTCGCTTATTCGTACAAACAATGGCTGGCCTGGAACCAGGGGTTTATAAGGAACGCTATCCAAGGGTTGGTGTCAGTTTACGTGGTGCGTGTGTTGCCTTGGAATTTCATGTCAACCAGAATCAAGAGCTAGATATTGAGAAAGTTACCGTACTGCATTATGGCGGACTAAAAGGATTGCGTTGGTCTGCTTGGGGATTAATGGAGCAGTTTTGGTGCAAACTCCTGAGGCTCATAAGAATTAAAGGGGAGTAACCGAAGAGAGTGGACTTCTTTTTCAGAAAAAGTAAATTTAATAGACCGCTGTTCTTATTAGTAAGGCAAGGCGCAAAAGCGTCCGCGATGTAAGGGTGAAGGCCCTTCGTGGGCCTTTTGTTTTTTGTACTTATTAGGAGTTCTGCGATGAACAAATCCTCAAACACAAAAGAAAGCAAAGTATGTCTTTCACTTCCTGCGCTTACTCCAGATGAGATTAAGAAAGAGCGGGAAAAAATGGGATTGAGTCAATTTTCTTTCAGTGTGAAATATGGCATCCCCATCAACACCTTGCGTGCTTGGGAACAGGGAACGCGAATGCCACGCGCTAAGAACAAGAATCTGTTGCTAAAGTTGTTTACAACGTGATTTATTAAAAATCATGAATCCATGAACCCTCCAGTCTATATGGAGGGTTTTTTTATTGTTCAGCCTGTGTACCCCTCCTTTAAGAGGAGAAGCAAGTCTGTACCCACTGTTGTACCGGCGCACTAAGCTTGTAGAAAAAGAACACAGAGAGCAGGAAGCCAATTGCCACGATAGCATCAATGACATATAACACCACGCGCTGCGCCTTGTACCGTTTATCAAGTGCCGAGAATGTGTCGGTAAAATTCGGCGCAATAGCAGCATGCTCTTTTTCAAGTTTCGCTTTTTGGCGATTGATCTCAATACCGATTACATCGAGCGTGTGTCGTTGGTTGCGCAATAGGAAGTGCATGAGCAACATGAAGACAAAGGAGCCCATAAGGATCGCGGCACTTATCCAGAAATTCCCGTCGATCTTGGTACTTTCTTTCATCTGGGTTGCAACAATGATGGTGGCAACAGGAATCCCAAGAAGTTGGTTCTGGATATCTGAAAATATCTTGTGAATCTTCCCGAAATATTCGACTCGTGCCGCTTCGATCTCATCTCGAATCTTCTCATATGAGAAGCCAGCGGCGAACAGCTTGTATCCTTTATCGAATCGTTCTTTTAGTTCTTTAGCATTTTCAAGAAGTGCCGCAAATCGTTTGGATGATGGGAGTTTGGCAGTGAGTTCATATATCGCCTCCGCCATGATGGAGGCGCACTGTTCCTCATGTACTCCTTGCGGAATCGCATTTGAGAGGTCTGCAAGCGTTGTAAGATTGGTTGCTCGCAAGTCCTTCTCGGTGAATTTGACAGGTACGTCGAACTTGCCTTCCTTCACAAAGACAAGAAGCTCATCCTGTTCATCAAGGAATGCCGCGCATGATTTCAGCATGGCGATAAACGTAAGAATGGCGCGGTACGTAATGATCATATGTTTCGGAGGCACTGCGTCATTCTTGGAAAAATTAGTATCGAGCAGATAGAAATTTGTCGGTTCTTTGACGTGCGCGGTCGGATACTGAAGGAGGGCATCAAAGTTTTCCGAAAGTAGGCCGAACCCTGGTCGCGGGGTTCGGATTTCTACTTGTACTGTAGAACCTATGCCGATAGTGGCAATGGCAGCGGGACTGAGGAGGGTAAGAGCGCTATTGTCAAAATCTGCTTCGCATGCTTGGAGGGCCGCAAGCTTCTCGGGGGTGTCAACTGATAACGTTCCCGTTACGATGCCTGCCTGATTGGTTCGGCCTGTGAGAGATCGAACTATCGTGACGAGGTCATTGAACTGAGCCATTAACCAAGCTCGCTACGGAGTTCTGCCTCCAAATTCTCTGGGAGGTTAGTGAGGGTCAGCGTATGTTTTTCAGAGTCATATTTTGCTTGCCCGTTGGTAAGTGCACGGCGATCAATCTCTACCGACCATAACGGCGTCTTTGCCTTGATCTTAACAAGTGTTTTGAGACTGCGACCATCGGGCACGAAGCCGTCACTTATTTGAACATCTCCAGTCGTGAGCGCTTTCTGAAGCGATTGGGGGTCGTCTGGCCAAATAGCATTCGTAAGGGTTTCGAGAATGAGGGGCTGATCATTTCTTTGACGATCAGAGCAGTGGTCATGCGCAGCCTTGAGAAAATCTTCCTGCTGCTCTGGCGTGAGACCGGATTTCTTGGCGAAGTCTTTGAGAACAGCGACGAGCTTCTTTGTTTCCTCCGTGGAGGCGATTAGCTCGTCACAGCCAAGAAACAGTTTGAAGTAATCGGAGACTTCGCCTCTCTGCTTGAGGAAGCCGATATATCGAACATCCTTTTCACCCTTGAGCCAATCGGTAAGGTTTACCCGTCCAGCAACCCGGAGATTCTGGAGATCGACATGTACTGAATCGACCACTTCAAGCGAATCATCATTAATGGCACTACCTTTGATGTTGGTGATGATGGCGACAAGGAACCATCTTACCTTTGCGGTATCCGTGATTTGTGCCATGAGAACATAGCCACCGGTGGCGAGGGGTGCTTGACCCGCTTTCGTGGCGAGTACCTTCATGAGATCTTGAGATGCCTCAAGGAAAGATTTGCTTTTATCCTTGAACGTTTTTCGAAGGATGCGGGAAGCCGGATAGTTGGTTTCGTCTGCATGGAACCTACCGTATCCTTTCCCTGTACGATCCGCGTATAGCCCATGGATATCATGCACGAGCTTTTGTACAGGTTCGGTTACGTTCAGAGTTGATGACCGGGTAACAACTGTGGCTCTACCATGTCGCTCTTTGACGAGCTTGTGGATGACGACCGAATCGATTGTGCTCAAAGCCTTTCCCCTAAAGAACGTTGACAGTTTCAGCGCGGTTTCTTGGCATTGCCGAGTGCTATTCCGCGCGCCGCTTTTTTCTCTATGGGCACTCTGGCAATGGCAGTTTCGTAATCAAGGCCTGCATCCTTCATGGAACGAATGAGGGACGCAATCACCGCTAAGTGGGAGGGCACTTCGCCAACCGACTTATAGTTTGTAATTGAGTTGGGGTTGAGCTTCAAGAGCCGCGCGAAGGCGCGGCCGGAGAGCCCAGCCCGTCTTAATTCTTCTTGAAATGAATCGTACCTCATTAAGGCGGGGACGATAGCATAGATTCACACTAATTTGTGTGGTCATCGCTTGAGCGCACATTAGTTAGTGTGTATAGTTTTGCGTGTTACAGAAAACAAGGGGGTGGTCATGCGTGAAGATACAAACACCAAGCGCGTCGGCATTTGGATTCGTGTTTCTACCGAAGACCAGGTGAAAGGGGAGAGTCCTGAGCACCACGAGCGCCGTGCCCGCCTCTACGCCGAAGCCAAGGGCTGGAACGTGGTCGAGGTGTACCGCCTGGATGCAATCTCGGGGAAGACCGTCAAAGACACCCCCGAAGCCAAGCGTATGCTCGTTGATATCAAGAACGGGCACATCACCGGGCTCATCTTCTCCAAACTCGCCCGCCTTGCCCGCAATACCAAAGAACTCCTCGAATTCGCTGAAATCTTCCGCGAGTACGACGCCGACCTCATATCCCTTGCCGAATCCATCGACACTTCAACTCCTGCTGGTCGCCTTTTCTACACCATGATTGCGGCGATGGCCCAATGGGAGCGGGAAGAAATCGCTGCGCGTGTTGCCGCCTCCGTCCCCATCCGTGCCAAGATGGGGAAGCCATTGGGCGGCCAGGCCCCCTTTGGCTACCAATGGAACGAACACAAGCTTCTTCCTCATCCAGCCGAAGCACCAGTACGGAAGCTCATGTATGAACTTTTTCGGGAATATCGACGCAAGAAAACCATTGCGCGGATGCTCAACGAGCGTGGCTATCGTACCCGGAATGGCTCACTGTTCTCTGACACAACGGTAGACCGCCTTCTCCGTGACCCCACGGCGAAAGGCATCCGTCGTGCAAACTACACCGTCTCCAAGAACAGCAAGAAAGCATGGGAGTTGAAGCCGGAAAGTGAATGGGTGCTCCATGAGGTAGAAGCCATCGTTACCGAAGACCTCTGGAACGAATGCAATGCCATCCTTGATGAGCAACGGGCGAAGGGGAAACGTCCCACAAGACAGGTCATCCACCTCTTTGCCGGGCTTACCTACTGCGGCTGCGGGGAGAAGATGTACGTGCCATCAAACACCCCCAAATACGTCTGCCATTCCTGCCGGAACAAGATTCCGGTTGTTGACCTAGAGGGGGTATTCCACGAACAGATCAAGAACTTCTTCTTTTCACCAGAGGAGATCGCCGCACACGTGGGCAAAGCTCACGCCGTCATCAAAGAAAAAGAAGAACTCTTGAGTACACTTTACCGGGAACAGAAGAAGCTCGCGGCTGAGGTTGACCTACTCTATGACCTCTATCAGTCGGGCGCAATCGACAAGCACGGTTTTGGTGCCAAGTATCACCCTCTGGCAACCAGGCAGCGGCAGCTTGAAGACGAGATTCCCCAAGTCCAGGCAGAACTTGATGTCCTCAAAATCTCCCACCTCTCTCAAGAAGAGATCGTCACCAGTGCCCGTGACCTGTATTCCCGCTGGCCTGAGCTTCCCCATGAAGAAAAACGCCGGATCGTGGAAGTCATCACCGACCGGATCATCATCCACGAAGGGGAAGTAGAAATGAACCTCTTCTACGCTCCGCCTGCATCGACACCAGGCATGACGCCTCCCACTTCGCAAACACCCCCGACCCCCTCCACCCCTCCTTTAAACGATGGTGGAATGGCAACGAAACTTCATGGCCGCGTTGCCTTCTTGCCATACGTAGCCGTAACGCTTAAGGCATTGAGAAGAAAGGAATTTGATTTTGACCCCAAGACGCTAGGCGAGCACATCAAGAAACGCAGGCTGGAACTCAAACTTACCCAGAAGGAAGTAGCCGCCCGCCTCAAGGTGAACGCCTGGACGGTGCTCAATTGGGAAAAAGGGGAAACGCAGCCGCTTCCGCAGTCAGTACCAAAGATCATCTTGTTTCTTGGTTACGATCCAATGTGTGAGGCTTAGGAAATCAACGTCGGGGATAGTGTATCAACCATCGTGCCGGTTCTGCTGAAAAAATATTCTTGCGCATGCCTAAGTCGTGCGCTAAGCTTACGCTTACATAATTGCTTAGCGTGTTCCCATGACAGGTTCTGAAATTACCGAGCTCCGTAAATCATTGGGGCTTTCCCAAGTGGAATTCGCACAGCTTTTTGATGCGCATCATATGACGGTGAGCAAGTGGGAGCGGGGATTGCTCTCACCCTCCCCGTATCAGATAGGACTCATGCGCGAGTTTCATAAAGCTGCTGAGGCAGAGCGTGCAAAGGTGCAGCAGGAAGTGAAAAATCTGCTCATCGGTGCCGGAGTCATTGCGGCAATTTTTTGGTTATTAACAACAGCAAAGAAATAAGGGGATTGTATGTATGCGAATACTTACTCTCGCATGGCTGTAATTGCGCGAGATAAATTAACGGGGTTCGGCGAGCATTGGGGCATCCTGCTTCCGACCGGGTATGTTGCTCATAATACGGATGAGCGGAATACCCATGTTGTTACGTTTGAAGAATTTGCTGCGGGAAAGCCCGTGAAGGTAATCCGCGAAGTGCCACCCTCTGAACACCGGGGAACGTATTGGCGCTTGCAAGCTGAACTTGCCGCAGCACGCCCCTATGACCTTCTTCAATACAACTGTGAGATATTCGCTAATACGGTTACAGGCTACAAACCGGAGAGTCCGCAGGTGAAGGGATGGGCTCTCCTTGCTCTGCTTGCGCTTGTTGTGCGAATTGCCGCCTAAATTGCTATTTTCTAAGTCCCGGGTACGTCTTTCCTTTATGGTTAATTTATCTTCAATTTCAGCGCGATTTGGGTTCGGCCAGCTTTGGGATTCCCGGTATTATGTAGCTGTTGCCGAGCCACTATAAACACAATCAGTTATGCAATATTTCTTTGTGATCCTCAAGAAATTCGACAATGCGGCGTTTCACGGACTCTGGTTCTTTAAGCTCACATTCCCAAATAATAAGAGTTCTCCAACCAAGCTTATTTAGAGCCTCCAGAGTTACCTCATCCCGATCCCGATTGCTGTTGATCTTTGCTAACCAGTACGCCGCATTCTGTTTAGGCTTACGCGCACCACGTTGGCAATCGTGTCCGTGCCAGAAACATCCATGAACAAATATGATTTTATGACGACCAGCGAATACAAGGTCAGGTTTGCCAGGTAGATCGGCGCAGTGCAGCCGGTAGCGATAACCCATATTAAAAACGAGGCGACGCACCAGCATTTCCGGGCCAGTATCACGCCCTTTCACTGCACGCATGATGCGGCTGCGAAGCTCGGGCGTGCCTTCCTTCATGCGCGGTGAAGGGGTGTATCGTCCGATGCTGCTATTTCTATCCCATTTCGCACAAGACGGGTGCGCCGGACAGTTTCTGCTCCCTTGTGATTTACCTCAAGATAAACAGATGTTAGTTCGTCATCCTTGCCGCCAAATACATCAAACAATGCTTGGAGAAAGCCTACATCGTTAAGGCTTTGTGGTGGAGGCGCTGGGTTGTTGCGCACACTCGGCACCGTTGATGGAAAGAGATAAATACATGGCGGCGCAAGCCTGTAGTCGCCCAATTCCATCGCCTTTACTCTATCAAGCTTAGGGCAGGGCCGCGCCACTGTTCCGCAGAGAATGTCCCAAATAACCAATCCATCCACCACTTGAGAACGGCCGATGATTTCGGCGCTTAGCCGTGTGTGAATTCCCGACCAGGCACCCTTTCGGGGATCGGAGCCTTCATTTTGACACATGCTCCAAACGATAAACTCATTTGCATTCGCTGGCCGGTCAAAAATGTTCGTGTTGTTTCCGTCAAGACATCCTTTGAGTTCAATAACGGCTGTTCGCCCGTTGGGAAGGCGAACCTGATAATCATGGCGATTATCTTCTCCCGCAGATTTCCAGTCAGCAATCGCGTCTTTTGCTTTCATGTAGTCCAACACCGTAGCAACGAAGGCACGCTTGTACTTCATCGTCGCGGCTTGTTGACCACGTACACGTTCGATTGCCCCACGAAAGAGGCCGCTTTGATAAAAGTTTTGTTCGTCTAGGCCATGGTTACCCAACTTGTGCGCTTCATGTTTCAGCGTTTCTGCAAATTCGACAATTAGTTTCCGCAGTGCCGGATTTTTCTCACAAGGGGTTATGGGAGAACTCATATAAAAACCTCAATCGGGAATGATATCGCGATCTTAGCTTAAATTCGGTTGGCCCGCAGTTTGGGCCAAGTGAGACAACAGATGCTTGGCAAGGTAACGCGCTACTGGAACAGCAACAGCATCGCCCATGGCGGTATATCCGTCATTGTAGGAACCCGGCAGTTTGTATGATTCCGGTGCACCCATCAGCCGTGCGGCCTCGCGGACGGTTAAAAGCCGGGTGTCGATACGCTTTCCACGCTTTAGGACAATAACCTGGCGGCTGCTGCCGCCTTGTGCAGTCCGCAGGCAACCTGCAATATCGTCAAAGCGCAGTTCGAGAACTTGATTGCCTTTACGGGTGCGCTTGTAACCAGGCGCGACCGTAACAGCCTCTTGGCTCAATCGTTCCCAATGACTGCTTGGGATCATTCCTAATTTTTTAGCCGAAGCCTTTGGTGGATCGCAGGCTGCATCCCATTCAATGACATCCGATAACGTGATTTTGCGTTTGCTTGGTTCAGGCATTTTCCACCATACCCAACCTTTCAATCCTTCTGCCGCCTTAACCAAAGTGTCCGAATGAGCCCAATTGGGGCCAGTATCGATCAGGTTAGCGGGAATCTTTGCCCCTTTCTCGACAGCAATTACAAATACTCGCTGACGGGATTGTGGCACCCAAAGAGACGCATCCAACATAACAGCCCCTACGATGTAACCTTTTTTGCGCAAAGCCTCATGCAAAGCGCGGTAATGGATACCGCCATCGGCAGAGATAAGACCCGTCACGTTCTCAGCCACCAAGAAAGGCGGACGTTTCGGCATCTCGTCCATAATCCGAAGCCATTGCCATACCAGCCCGCTACGCTCAGCGTGAATGCCAGCCGTTAGTCCGGCAAGTGACAAATCTTGGCAAGGGAAGCTTGCCCAGGAAAGAACAGCTTGCGGCAGGTCAGCACCATTCACATCGGCAATAGAACCTGAATGGAAATGTTTTTTCCCGTGGTTGGCAGTGTAAACAGCTGCCTTCTTCTCGCAGATGTCGTTTGCCCATGCAGGCTTGAAAAATTGGCTCAAACCTTGGGCAACAAGGCCGCTACCTGCGAAAAATTCCAAGAATGCAGGCTTGGCGCGGCTGGTGCTCTTTTGAGCCGAACGCGGCGCTACTGCACTTGTCCCGGCATCACACTTGAATGAGAGGGAAACGCCTGAGCTATCCATTGCTATTCCCTCGAAAAAATAAATTCAGTTCCATTACAGTGGAAAATCAGTTTGTTTGCTCCCGCCGAATCGGCCCTTGATAGCCGTACCCCTGGTTTTCTTTTGCTCAATCTCAATCCCGCCCAAAGCTTCCTTGAAGTCCAGCTTGTGATCGGCCATAACACCCATTAGCACAGACACAATCGCCCAATGAGCAGGGACTTCTCCATCCTTTTTGTAGTTGGTAATGGAGTTGCAGTTGATTTTTACCAACTCGGCAAACGCCTTGTTTGTCAGCCCAGCTTTGCCGAGTTGGCGGCGGAATTCTTTATAAGTCATCACGGCTTATAGCATTGTTTTTTAACGCCGTCAATACATCTATTAATTCAAATGTAGAACTAATTAATTTATAAATTAAACTAAATAATGTACTAAAACCCTTGATAATACATTAAGATATGTATGAGTGCATGTCTTAATGTATTTACGAGATTCGCCATGTCTCAACGCATCCTACTCTCCGTAAAAGCCCATACCCTCTCCGTGCGCAAGGTCATGGAAATGACACACGACCAAGCGTTTTAGGTATTCATGAAATTGCGCTGGGGTGCTGGCGAAAAAACCGCCTGCTCGGTACTGAGGTAGGCCATGCTGTTTCCTTCAATTTAGTGGTAAGGATATACATATAAGTTTAGTAATTACTGCTCACTTTCAAGCGCAGGACACCCCTCGCCATTAACGTAGGTCTTGTAGGCTGCGATCCAGTTGGTGGCAATGGCCTTCTGCGCATCCGCCAGAGAGATTTTTTCAGCACACACCATCCGCTTGAGGCGAGTTTCAACCACATCCTTGATTCGTGCCCCACAGCGCGTGTTGTACGGCTCCGGCCATAAGTTTTGCGGGTCGGTTGGATGGCCGCCTAGCTGGAGGCTAATGAGGTGGTCTTCCTCATATGAAGCCAAACTCTTGTCCCTGTACCGATACTCCTTAATTTGTTTTTTCTTGAGATCAGTCGTGTAGCTCGACGGTGGCCGTATGGTTTTCGTCCACCCGGATACGCAGATCGTTTGCTTGATGTTTTCTTGAGTTACGTCGGGGTTCGTAACGCCTGGTGTTCGGACAGGGTCGGGAAGATTGCGTGCAAACGATACGGTCGTTACAAAGCACATCCACAGCACAAAGAACCAGCGGCTTGTTTTCATAGAGTCCTCCTTGGTGAATTTACCATGTCATTTACTACAACCACTGGCCTACCCCGCCATGGCGAGAGCAGGTGCCGGAACGATGACGGCTGAAGCTGTAGGTGCCATCGCGGCATTGCGCAGAAGCACCGGCAGGAATCGCCCCTGACGTACTTTTTGCAGGGGAATGGACGCTCTGGCCATCTTTGTTGATGTAGTGTCGGTGAGAATCTAGATCGCTCTCATTGGGAGAGGCTTCTTGGGTGTACGCCTGGCCAGGGGATTGTCGAGCTTCGGCAATATGCGGAACAACCAACACCAACGCGGTTAACAGCGTGACCAATATTCTGTTCATATATCCTCCCTTTCGTGATTAACGTTGTTACCTTACTTACTGACCTGCATCTTCAAGCTTTCTGCGCCCGCGAAAGCGAACGTGCAATCACCTGCGCGACTGCTGACCGCCGCTCGGCAACATCCTCATAGGACATCACTTGGCGGTTCACCTTGACCTTGTAGCCCCGCACGGTAGTATGGGTCGGCGTTACGGTATCCAGCCGCTCCAAGGCCGCCACAATGTCCTCAGGAGCGAGAAACTCTATGGGTACCACCTGCGCCATTTCCCTCAATTTCTTGGTGATCTTTTCTCGCCGCTTGGCATCGGGGGAAATGAAGAGAATCTGGGTAAAGCCAGAAGCGAGGCATTTCTTCAAGTTTTCCACTTCGTGATCCACATTCGTCGTTATCGAAATCTCGCATGCGATCACCAAGGATTCCTTGCGGAGCACGATATCCACTTTGCCTCCGGTGACCTGCTCCTCAATGACCGCGCGGAAGCCGCGCTCTTCACCCAAGCGCTTTACCAAATGCTGGAGGTACTTGTGTTCCTGCCCACCTCGTCCAAGAGGTGTAGGTTCCGGCGGGGGAATGGGGCGAGACTTGGGAGGCGATGTTTTTACTGCGAGAGGTGGAGCTTCAGGTGTTTCTACGGCAAGAATTTCTCGCGCAGCATCGGACTCTTCCTGTTGTGCAAGGGGAGTGCTTGGAATCTCCGCAGGCGCTGCTTCTTGTGCTGTTGCATGCGCCTTGCGAAGTTCTTCTTCCAGTGCGGAACGAGGTCTGGCATACGCTTGCCGCGATGCTTCAAGTACCAAGACGCTCCGGGTGGCCACAACATCTGGCTCGATTTTTGAGGCCGGGAATGTTTTCAGGTTGAAGTCATTTCCGGCGCTCCCGATCCGCACCACCGCTTCACCACGAGTAAGGTTCTGCAAATCACTTGCTTCGAAAGATGCAAAGCCTCGGGCAAGGCTTACCGCATCGGTATGGTCAACCCGGAATACGATACGGGTATGGATATTGCCAAGGATGGCACTCTCTACCGGGGAGCTGTGAAGTTGAGAAAGCGTTTGGTGGGCAAGCGTAAGCCCAAGCCCGTACTTTCTCGATTCCGTAAGGAGGGACGCCATTGAAGGCGTCACGAAGTGTTGGAACTCATCAAGGTAGAGGAAGTAGGGGCGGCGGTCTTCCCTGGCCGTCTGTTGCCGGGCAAGGGCAAGCTGATGGAATTTGCTCACGAGGAGGCTGCCCAGAAGGTGCGCGTTTTCTTCGCCAATGACGCCGTGGGAAAGCTTGACGAGGAGTATCTTCCCCTCGTTCATGATGCGGGCAAGGTCGAGATTGCCACGCCGTTCTCCCACCATATACCGGATGAGCTTGGGTCGGAGAAATGCATCTAGGCGCGTCAGGATCGGGCCAATGGAACGGGAGCCGATGAGGGGATATTCCTTTCCCCAGAAGAAACAGATTTCTTCATCGTGGATTTCCGCAAGGAATGCTCTTCTCCATGCGTCATCGAGAAGAAAGCGGCGGAGGTCGAGGAGCGTACCGCCCTTGGGATGTTCCAGCATAGCTATCACGGCATTTCCCAAGACTGCGCTCATGGTGTCGCCCCAGCTTGTCGCCAGGCGCTTGAAAATTCCCACCAGGTCGGATGCAATGAGGTTCTTTTCCGCCTCGCTCCCGGCAGAGAGCATATTGAAGCCGATGATCCAATCTTCATCACCGGGATCAAACACCACGACATCACGCACCCGCTCTTCCGGGATACGGGACAGGATGTCCTCGATCAAGTCACCATGCGGGTCGAAGACAGCGACCCCTTCGCCATGCTGCATGTCCTGCTCGATCATATTCAAAAGAAGGGTTGATTTCCCCGTACCCGAGGCACCGATCACATGCACATGCTGGAGCCGGTCAGGAGTGCAGAGTGTTGCTCGGGTGCTGATTCCCCGGTAGATGTTCTCGCCGAGTACCAACCTGTGCCCCATCGCAATATCGGGGAGTGCCTTGGTGTGTTTCCGTTCCCGTTTGAGCGCAGGATGAGCTACGGATGCATCTGGGAGGTGGACGAAGCCCAAGAGTTCATCCAGGGAAAGGATCATCCCGGTACGGAAGCTTTGGCGGGCAAGCAAGGCCAGTTCATGGAGTTCGTCGGGGTACTCATCGTTTTCAAGCGGCACCAGCTCATTGCTGCCCGGTCGTGCAAACTGAAGGAGGAAGCCTCCCATCGACCGTGCCAGGCTCCATGCGCGCTCTTTGGTGGTTCCCTGTGCGGCAATGCGGAGCACCACAGCAAAGAGCGGCGTTTTCGTCTTGTCCCGTGCAGAGGGTACAAACTCCGGGGCATCCGCAAAGAGGGAGCCATTCCCGCCATCGCTTACGGCCTCCCGGATGCTTCGCTCCCACGGATTTCGCACCCGCTCAAAGAGCACCTGGAAGCAGGCCGTTTCGTTGCTGCCCGCTTGTGACAGCGCAGACACTAGCGGAATGTAGGGATCGACTTTGAGGGAGTTTACTGCTTGAAGAGGAAGGAAGAATTCATAGGAGAGACCGAAATCAATGACGATACTCTCTCCGTCTTCATGCCACGCCTCCATGAGGATATCCGGCCCTTCGGTAACGGTCGCTTCCGGGACATACCCGGCAATGGTTTCCATTACTTGCGCCTTATCTGACTCCCCACAGGTAAGCGTAAGGGAAACCTCTCCACCGTGGCCGACGATCTCGAAGGAGAGTGGTTCAAGCGCGGTGGAGAGGGCAAGTAAGAGTTTCCCGAGAACGTCCGCCTGTGCCGCAAAATCCGGGGGGACACTCACCGTGAGGGTGACAAACTGCTCGGCAGGGAGTACAGGAAACGGAGGCGCTTCCTCGAAGGGGGCGACTTCAGAATTCGCATTTCCCTTGAACAGGGTTACTACCGCATCCACGAGGGAAGAGAGAAGCGTAGGCCGTCTCCCATCATCAATCGGCCCCGAAGGGTGCTCAAGGTCAGGCAGCAGGAAGAAAGGACGGTACGGCGGCTCCAAGGATACCGGGTAGTCGGCAATATGCCAGCCACGCCCACGCATTTCCCAAGCGTAGAAGCTTTCCGTCACCATTTCGGCGGGGGAGCGAGACACGGTGCACTCGGAGGCTAGAATCGTCCGAAGAAATCGCGCATCTCGGGCTTCCGCTCAGCCTCAGAGAGCGCCCGCAGTCCCTGCTTGGTCACTATCTGATCCAGTGCTTGCAGCACCGCCGCATGGGTGAGCGACCGGAACATGCTCTCCGTATCAGCTTTGTAGTAGGTGAGGGGCTTGAGAACGTTGCTGACGAAGAAGCCGAGGATGGGAATGCGGGCCACGAACGCCCAGAATCCTTTCTGTATCTCCCCGAGCCATGAGGACACGAAGAAGCCATTGCCGAAGGGAGCGGCACAGACATGGAATACGAGGGCATTACGCCGGATTTGCAGGTATTCGCGCTTAGCGGAGAGGATACCGCCCTCGGAGAGGTTCACCCGCTCGATCTTGATATCCGTGAGCTTGTGAACCCCGAGCCCTTGCTCAATGGAATCGTAGAATTCCTTTGAGGAGCAGGAGAGTCCCTGCACCATGTTGCTCCAATGCGAAACAATACCCGTTGGTACGATCACTCCCATGATGCTCCCCCTTGGCCGTCCACTTTCGTTATGTGGTCATTATGCTCCCCAAATATCTTTTTGTTCAAGCACTTCGGAGAATGGCGTCCCGGCTCGTCGGGCTTGGTCTACAATTACTTTCTCCACAACCTCCTATCTGCTTTTCATCATGAGCATATATACCGACAGTGAATTCCAGTTGAAACCGGTCAAGTTCCGCACGGATTTTGATGAGGTTGATGAAAGGTGGGGCGTGGAACCGGCAGACCCGCGCACGGTTGAGTATGTCATTGCGCTCCCGGAGGTGCAGTTTTCTTCCGAGGAGGCTGCTCGGGCATTCTGTGCGTGGCTCAACGAGACTGGCCAAGCCGGGGATTTCTTTGACTTGATGTGGGATACGGTGAGAAAACCTAGTCCTCTGCATCAGCCGCATTAATCTAAGAAATCTGTTCTTCGATGGTATCAGGGTGAAGCGTCCGGGCGCTGAAGGGAGCACTCGGCGCACCGTCGATCATGAGTTTCAAGTAGATATCGTGATTGGGAAGGTTCACCAAATCTTCCACAGAGAAAACTGGCTCAAACTCGCGGGCGAGGATGAGGGCATCCTCCGGCCCGACGCGGAAGGTAATGATTGTGCCGACATTGGCGAGCACCGCGTGCCGCACATCCGGCACCAGTTGGTGAAGATGCTGGTGCGCAAGCACGAGCCCCAATTTGAATTTCCGCAGCTCGGAAACCATGTTCGCCACGGACAGTGTCGTGAAGCTCTGAAACTCGTCCAGGTAGAGGTAGAACGGATGGCGTCTGTCTTCAGGTAGTTCGCTTCGGCTGAAGGCGGCAAGGTTCAAGGTGGTCACCAGTAGGGCTCCCAAGAGGTTTGCGCTGTCTTCACCCAAGCGTCCTTTGGCGAGGTTCACGATGAGGATTTTCCCTGCATCCATGATCTGGCGGAAGTGGAGGTCGGTCTCAGGTTCGGTGAATATGCGGTAAAGCCTCGGATCAGCGAGGAAGGCCCCGATCTTGTTCTGGATGGGGCCGATCATTTCCTGGCGGTAGCGGGGGTTGTAATGGGGGAATTCTCCTTCCCAGAATTCCCGTACCTGGATGTTTTCCACCTTTTTGAGCACCGCTCGCTGAAACCCGGTATCTGTGAGCATTCTCAGTACATCAGGAAGCGTTGCCTCCCCATACTCAATCAAGGCATACAGGGTGTTTCTCAAGATGTGCTCCATGCGTACACCCCAGGCGTCATCAAACAATTTTTTGAATGCTTCCATGAGGCCGGATACGGCCAAGGGAACCTTCTCCTTCCGCACCCGCCGCAAGGGGTTGTAGCCATACGGCTGATTGATGTCGGCAGCATCGAGGTAGATGAGGTCATCGGGGCGGTATTTCTTGATATGGGGGATGAGCCGTTCCGCCAAGTCCCCGTGGGGATCAACGAGACAAATACCCCGCCCGTTCTGTATATCCTGGAGCGCGAGGGTTTCCAGGAGCGTTGACTTGCCGGTGCCGGTTCTTCCGATGATGTAGAAATGGGAGAGTCGGTCATGTTCCTTGATCCCAAACCGTACTTTCCTCCTCTTGTTCGTCATCCCGAAGTAATTGATGTCTTTCTTGGTCATGCATCCAAGCATACCGACTAGGAGCGCGACGTCACGGTGAGTAATTGTGCCATGCGCGCATATTCCCACGTCATGTAATTATTCGCCGTATGGTTAACTATGTATGTCGGGTTGTTCTTTAACGAAAGGAGCTCGACATGAATATGCATACCCGTTCTAACACTGAATTACTCGGTATTCTCATAGGGGAGAAGAAAGCAAATGGACTCTACACCTCGCTGTCATCCCTCATCTTTGCCGAAGAGGGAACCAGTCTCTACTTCCTGGAGCTTGCCGCCGCACGGGAGCTTGTAAAGCGGTCGCTCAAGGAAGAGTTGCAGTACCAGGATGTTCTCTCTTCACCCGGTAATGTTATGGATTACCTCAAGGTGTCGCTCACTGGATATGGGCATGAAGTATTCATTGCACTCTTTCTCGATGCCCAGCATCACCTCATTACTGCTGAGGAGATGTTCCGGGGGACGCTCACGCAAACCTCGGTGTATCCCCGCGAGGTGGTGAAACGAGCTCTTGCCGTAAATGCCGCAGCCGTCATCTTTGCTCACAACCATCCTTCTGGGGTGGCGGAGCCGAGTAGAGCGGATGAGGCATTAACAAACGCACTGAAACAGGCGCTGGCACTCGTGGATGTAAAGGTGCTCGATCACTTCGTGGTGGCAGGGGCGGAGGTGATGAGCTTTGCGGAGAGGGGGTTGATATGAAAAACTGAAGAAAGCAGTTTACCCCACCGGAAGGCGGGGTTTTGTTGTTGAGGTGAGGTTATGCAGAGTCTGTCTCGGGCTTCCATCCAGATTCGATTCTTTCTATGAGGAGTGTGTCATTCCAAATTCCGCGAATTGGCATTTTTCGTTGTTCTGGCGTCAAATCACCAACCCGCCATTCTTTTTCACCATCCCAAAGCCACCAAGTAGTTACTTTGCCTGTTGCTGGATCGGCAACCCCCGCTCTAAATGTTGGAAATTTCTTTGCAAAATCGGGGACTGGCGCATTTCCTACTATCGACACGATTTGCTTGTTCACCGCTGCACTGAGGGGAAAGAAAACCACAAACCGTTCCGACTCTTCTGCGATTTGTAAATAGTCATGAACTGGGGCATCGTAGATATTTGGGAGAACACGAATTAGCGCCCCGTATTGTGGGTGTTTATGAATATATTGCGCATAAGCAAATCCTTTGGAAGTCCGGATTTGCACAATATCGCCAATCTTAAGTTGAGTCATGGATATTCCCACCCTTATTTAGGGGGTTAAATGTTTGCTAAAAACCTGGATAGCCGACTGAATGTAACAACGAATATCCGCGGTTAAGTGCCTGAGCATAGTTTGGGTTGGTTTTAGCGATGCTGTTAATTTTGTTTACCAGAGTGCCACCATTCTTCCCGAGCCCGTGGTACTCAATCAAGACTTGCTCAACAGCTCGCGCATCTTCCCTTGAAATGTTTTTAAGGCCAGGAATTTCGTCAATAGCGATTCCCTTCTGATTTAAGTGGGCACTTGCTCTTGCGCTTAGGTTATCTGAAATTCCAACATATTTCACTTTCCCACCGCTGTCTACCGACTGATAAACAGATGTCTTACCCGAACTCGGGGCTACTTTATTTATACCACCTGTGCTCGCAGCGTCAACCCCGCGCGTCGTGGCGGTTTCAGCTACTTTTTTCTCAACCTTTTTTTCTATAACCTTTGCAACTACTTTTCCTCCCGCACCTACTAGTCCGCCGCCGGGGGTGATAAGGAGGGCACCTTGTGCTACTTCTCCTGCCGTCTCAGCTGTCTTAAGTATTTTTTCAGCCCGTTGCTCATACTGTGCCTGCTCTTTCTTGTCCTGAGCGATTGATTGGTTCGCGTTATTCGTCCCGGCAACATACCCTACCCATTTGCCTTCTCTCTTCATCCGGGCAATCGTACTCGGGGGGAGTTTCCTCGTCGCATCATCGGGTGGCAATGAATTCATCCACGCGATTTCTGCGGGTGTTAGCACTTGTTGGTAGGTAGGTGATGGGGCTTGTTGGTTTGAATAAGTCGGGGTTGCTTGTTGATGTCCTACCGATGGTGTTACGGGCGATTTAGTTTGATTTAGCTTCGTAGCTGATGACGCTTGCTGCAACGGGGCGTTATTGTCAGGTTTGCGGATTGCATTACTCTGTCCTACCTGTTGGTTAAATGAATTCTGCGTTGGTAAAGAAGGTGAGTTTGTGCCTAAGCTTGGTAATGCTGACCCATTTGTAGGTTGCTGCGTAGCAACTTGCGGGGGTTTTGGGGGTGTTTGTCTGTTTGTCGGCGCGGTTGCCGGTTGCGTTGAAACAATAGGGGGGCTCACCGGATTTGCAGTATTGCTTCGAGCTTGCGACTCCCTTTGTTTGCGTTCCTCATCAGCGCGTGCTCGGGCTTCGCGTGCTATTTGATCTTGCTTTGCAGAATAGGCGGCACGCTCTTGCTCTTGGCGTTTCCACTCTTCTTCCTGCTTAGTACGCTGCTTTTTCTGTTCCTCATCAGCGCGTGCTCGGACTTCGCGAGCGGCCTGATCTTGTTTTGCCAAATTTGCTAGACGTTCCTGCTCTTGACGGCTGCGCTCTTCTTCATATTTAGCCCGCCGCTTCCTATCCTCCTCCTCGGCGCGCGCCCTGATGTCACGAGCTTCCTGATCGCGCTTGGCCCAATAGGTGGCGTTCTCTTGTTCCTGCTTGGCGATTACTTCTTGCTTTTTGCGCTCCTCCTCTTCCAGTTTGCGTCGCTCCCGACGATCTTTTTCTTCGACAAGTTTTTGCCGAACATACGTGTTTGGAGCTTCTCGCAGGGCTTGCGCGATCCGGGGGGCTTGCTCTTTTACCCCACCAGTCGCACCTCGAAACAATGCACCCACGATGGGAACATTGGCAAGACCGCCGCTTTCTGAGGTTGAGCTGTTACCGCTATAGTCACCCCCTCCGTCTGACGAGGATTCGGTATTGCCCGAGAATGAAAGGAAACGAGGCTGCGAGGAAGATTGTCCTCGTGCTGTTTTTTCAGCCTTAGCGTAGTAGAGCGGGTCTTGGGTTACATCAACAGGGGAGGAAGTGATCGCGCCTTCCCGAAAATACATTTCACGGGCTCGATCTTGGGCTGTTTGCGCAATGTGTGCTGTCCCTGTCCAGCGCTTCCAGTTGTTGAATGTTCCTTCGTACCAGTAGAGCCCGGATTCTTCGGTTTCTTTTCCCGCTCCCGTCAGATAACCACTCTGGAACATTCCTTCATAGGTAACAAGGAGCTTCCTCCCCGTTTTTGGGGTCATTTTCCCTACGACCACTTTACCGTAGCCATGTGCTAGTCCTGCATTGCAATTTCCGTTGAAAGAGGATTGCAAGGTCATGGTGTCAGGGAGAACAATACTGCAAGAGTCGGCGTACCCAACGGGTTGCGCAACTGCAAAGAAAAAACAGAATGCAAGAAATCGTAGAAATGATTTCATCGCCAAATTACCTTGGGAGCCGTGCTTGACTGATTGCTCTGGGGCGGCGAGGCGTTCGCTACATCATTGCTTGTTGCAGTTGTGGAATTTTGGTTAGTGTTTTGTGGCGACGGCGCAACCCCGTTTTGTTGAAGCTTATCATCTACCTTCTGACGGATGCGGTCTCTTACTTTTTCCTCGATTTGCCTATCAAGAGATATTGCGAATGCCTTAAAGATGGCGCCAATAACGGAAGGTCCCTCATCACTCTGGGTCGGTGGATTTGGGGATTCAGTAGTGTTTGTATTGTCCGTGGCGGTGGAGAGGGGGACAAGTGTGCTTTGTTCTTGCGTGAGCAGCTCCTCGATTTCTCCGTTGGATGCAGAAGCGGCATTTTTTTGTAGTGTGGGTTCACTTGACTGTGTTGCTTTGGCAAGAATCGTCGCCTTGCCACCTGCATATTTCAGTTGTTCAACTGCGGATGCATACGTGATACCTGATCGTAGTGTGCCATTCCAACGGCGCCATTTTTTGAAAGTTCCTTCAAACCAAGAATATGTCCTTCCATCGAAATGTTGCTCAGTCCCTTTCCCGGTGAAGATTCCGCGTTTGAATGTTCCATTGAACGTTACGCTATGTGTTTTCTTACCACGCTTGGAATTTGTCCAAAGAACCGCGCGCCCATACCCCTCCGCAAGACCGTTTTTACAGTCGCCGGTGTAAGGGCTTGCAAGTGTCGCTCCTTTGGGTGGAACGATCTTACAGAGGTCTGCGTGTATTACTGGAGGATCTCTTGGTTTGCCTTGCGTAAGCGACTTGTAGACGACGCCGGCACAAAGCACTGTGACGAGAGATAGGAAAAGCATTACCACGCCGTATATTAATTTGTCGAACATCGCCCCCTCCCCAGGTTCCGGCGAATGTGTGTTGTAGCACTCCTGTTCCCTAATGTCTAGGAGGCCTCATTTAGGGAGAATGGAACGACATCTTTCGTTACTGCTGATGAGGGGGTGATTTTTCTGCTTGATCGAGTTCTGCGGAGATCAGCGGCACCGCCTCTTCCAGGACTTGCAATGCCTTTTGGGTAATAAGCCGCGTACCTTCCTCTCTTGCCATCAGGTGCGCATGCACAAGAATCGCCAAAACCATTTCAGCGTCCGCCCCTGCCTTCCTTGTGAGCGTCTGAGTTGATGTGCAGGAGAGCAAATATTTCCTCATCGCCCAATATTTTTCGTCTCTCCCATCACCATCAAATCCGTTCTGGGTCGTGTTTGGTTTAGTTTCAGTAATCATCATCGGCGAAGTCGTCAATGTAAGTGTTGTGTGGATTACTAGCGCGATAACTATTCAATTGTCCGCGTGTTATACGGTGCGTGGCTCGTGGATTTAAATACAGCCAAGAAGGTACGTCGCTTAAAGGCCAAACATTCACAAAGAAAATTGCGGACAAGAGACGCGAAGCATCACCAATAGTGATACTGGAAGGAACATTCTCACATATTGAATTGAGAGGCGTTGAGTCTGTCGAGAATTGCATAAATGCGCGGCGAGCAAGCGAACGGGTGAAATTCGTATCAACGCCAGCAAAATCGCTCTGTATTGAGCACGCATTAAACCAAGGATGAATAACAAATATTAATATGAAGGGACTGGTTTTTGTAAACTGCCCCGCATCTTTGAAAGGGTAGAGTGCATTTTCTTTGGCAAGATAATAGGGGTCGATGTTGCGTGCAGTGACAGATATTAGTTTTTTGGCTTCAAGACGGATGCAGAGGCGGTCGTATTTCACCATACGTTTTTCTTTGAGTTCGATGGCAATATCTGGAGCTGATCTGATCAGGTCTGAGAATGTTTCAAAAGAAATATCCCACGACTCTTCTACAATCACTTGTTCGTCGGGGGTCGCCTCCGCTAGCCGCTCCTTTAAAAGTTGAGCGAGTCGCCCGTTGGAGCCAAAAGCTTTCACGTCAAAATAATGGTCGTAGAGATCAATCTGGCCGTCAAGTGTCGAGCCATTTTTCGAGAGAACGTCACTTGGGGGCATTGAAATCTGAGTAGCAATTCTTACATGGCAACGGGCCAACCAATCATATGCAGCGAGTTCCGCAAAGCACCCATAGACATTCCGCCCAAACAAATTGCAGAGAAGATTACGAGCGTCCTTAGCCGATGAGAAATTGTTATTTACCAGTTCGTCAATCGCACGGGCAATCAGTTGACAATGAATATCACAATTAGCGAGATTGAATGCCTCCGTTCTGAGTTCGACATTATTGATGACGGTTTCAAGCTGCATATTGGCGATCACCATGCTTTTGGCAGCAAGCTTGTCAATCCACTCGTGAGAAGTTCTTAACATGGATTACCTCCGCATTTTCTGTCTTTGATTCATCGCCAACCATAAATTATCATTGAGGATATTTTATGCCCAATAAGGCACATTTTCTCTCCTATATTTGAACCCGCTTTTCAGTATCCTCATGGGATGCCTATAACAACTGAGCGCATACAAGAATTCATGCGTCTGTACGAAGAAGAGTTCAACGAGCCATTGAGCGAAGATGAGGCGCGTGAAATAACTTCACGGCTGGTTGAGCTCTATATGATGCTTGCAGAACCATTGCCCAGCGAGCGACTTAACCCTATCCCATCACCTCAGAATTCTCCTGAAGTGGTAGCCTATAATTGCGCACAAGATCATCAATGATGGCGAGCGTTTCCATCAATTCTGGGTCGCGATTGTTAAAAAGTGTTCGAACCTCTTCAAGAGCTCTGCACCAAAAAACTAAAGTCCCCGCTCTTTTGAGCGGGGACTTTAGTTTTTTGGTGTTGGAAATGATTCAAATGGCGAGTCATTGACGCCAGTCACCCAATCCGCTATCCTTGTACATGGATTCCCAACTTTTATAAAAAGGGGGTGGGTGATGGATGCGGTTAGCAAAGCATTAAAAGATATTACTCTTGCAAGAGGTAGAAAAGCGGAGGACAAGTTTTTTGAAGCAATGAGAACCTCTGCCTCAGCAGACATGCCGAGGTGGTTTCGTTCTGTGCGCCGCCCAACCTTTAAAGAAGATAGATATGAAGGGAAAGATGCGGTAATAGAAACAACGGATGTGGGGAAGCTTTTTCTTCAGATCAAGAGCTCTAAAGCGGGAGAAACTCATTTTAAAAAGAGTAGGCATTCTAGGCGAAATAAATTTATTAGTGTCATTGTTATACTAGAACGCGACACGCTTGAAGATGTTCGCATAAAAGCAAGAGTCGCGCTTTCACAGCTTCGTCAGGAAATACTTAATAAACGAAATATCACCGAATGGTGACCGCAGGGGCTTCAAAACCCCTGTTTTCTTTTGCCCAGTTTTGTGGTTGCGTTTTCCGCCAAGGTGTAGTAGGATAGGGAAACTATATTCAAGAGAGCGAGCGAAATTAAAACTAGCAAGTTTTAATTTCCGAGCGAACGCAGAATATATAGTAACCTATATGTCACAAGATCAATTGATAAAACTCGGCTGCAAGAGCTGTAAACACGTGAACTACTGGACCCGCAAGAACAAGAAGCTTGTTGAGCGCAAGATTGAGCTCGATAAATTCTGCAAGTTCTGCCACAAGCACACCGTACACAAGGAGGTAAAGAAATAGCCTCATTTGCAAAAGCCCCGCAAAGGGGCTTTTGCAAATGAGGCTCTCCCGTAGCCCCAGTTTGCAATTAACATACATTCACAGCTATAGCTGTGAATGTATGTTAATATGATTCTTATGAAGAATTACAAAAAAGGGGAACTTGCAAAAGAAATTCTCACAAGCCTCGCTGCCGGTGCTCTTGTGGTGGCCTTTGTTGCCATGCCAGGGCTTACAAAAATTGCACCTCTTTTTATGCCAAAGAGTGCCCGAGAAAGACAGAGGCTCAGTCAGTCGTTACGAGCTCTCAAAAGGAAAAAATTAGTGGATATTTATACCAAGAATGGCAACGAGGTCGTGGAGATTACTAACGAAGGTAAGAAAAAAATTCTTGAATACAACCTTGATGAAATGAAATTGAAGGTTCCTCAAAAGTGGGATGGGTGGTGGCGCATTGTCATCTTTGATGTTCCAGAATCAAAAAAAATTGCGAGGGATGCCATAAGTAGGAAGATAAAAGAGCTTGGTCTGTATCCGATACAAAAATCAGTCTTTGTTTCGCCGTATCTTTGTAAGAATGAAATCGATTTTATAGGGGAGTTTTTTGGCGTGAGAGACCATATTATTTATATCAAGGCAAAAGAAATCGAAGGGGTGCGCGAACTAAAAGAACGCTTCGGTATTTCTTGACGAGAGAAGCTAGTATTCTTCTCCTGCACTGTATTCGAAGCTATAGCTTCGAATACAGTGCAGGAATGTAGGGCGGAGGGAATCTAAAGAGGAGAGGAGAGGAGAGGAGAGGAGAGGAGAGGAGAGTTGCTAATGGTGGTTTAGTGAGCAGGTTAGCGCACAGTTTCTTTTTGGGGGAAGTTTTGGTATACTCATTTTTGTAAGGGCCTATATCAAAAGTAAATAATAGACCCTGCATTCGGACATCGTGTAAGTGATTACACTTTCACGCGCTCCTCATTCAGCAGAATGACTCTTGGAGTAAATTTGGGCCTATAGTTCAGTGGTAGAATAGCGGTCTCCAAAACCGTTGACCGAGGTTCGAATCCTCGTGGGCCCGCAGAGACAGAAAAAAACGCGAAAGCGTTTTTTTCTTTTGTCACTGCACGGTCCACGAGGATTCGAATGCCTGAGCCATATTTTGTCAGCAGACGAAATGGCGAGGCAGTGCCCAGACCGAACCGAGTGGCGACGAGGTGAGAGTCGAGGGAGAAATTCCTCGTGGGCCCGCCACATTAAAAACTGTTTGGTAAAAAATTGTTTCTATGATAGTTTTTGCTTAGGGGATACTTTGAAGTGTAATCAATCAAAAGGAGTGGAAAATGAGCAACTTGCAAGAGGTCATGAATCTTATTGCTGCACGGTTTGTATTTAATCAAACATCTTATCCAAAATTAAATCAGTCTATTTCTGAAGAAGAAAAACTGTTGTTTGTTATCAATCACAGTATTCTTCATATGGCAAAGTCTCAAGGAAGGCTTGCTACTGTCGTAGAGGCATGCGACCATGGTAAAAAACTGAATGATTGTACACTCCATAAGTTGACTGGCGAAATGTTTATCCATACACTCAGGCTGGCAGAAGAGGCGGGGATGACAGCGCAAGAGCTTCTTGATTTGGTTCCTGTGCTTCTGAAATCAAAAGGCGGAAGGGAAGGAGAAAACGGCTGGTTTCAAAAACTATTACCGCCAAAGCAACCATTGGAGTAATATGTTTAGACACCCTGCACTTTAGTGTAGGGTGTCTTTTTTATTGTTGGGTTGCATGCTAGGCTTAAGATAGAGGTTTTTTACAGGGGAGGGTGTCATGAATACGAGCCACTTGTTTCGTGTAGCTATTTTGCTTTTAGGTGCATTACTTATTTCCTCACCGGCACAGGCGGCAAAAAAGCCGACTGACAAGGAGCGGAAGGAACGCGCTAATGCGGAATACATACGCTGCATGGCAGTTGTCAAAAACGATGGTGTTTCTGCAATGCTTGCATATGTGAGGAGCTCACAAAAAGGCACATCGCTCAAGAGCAATCCGGAAAAGCTTGCACAGGAGAACTGTGTTGCTGATGGAATAGGGCTTATGCGATATCAAGACCTTGGAGAGATTCTTGCAGATGATGGTGATAAGCTTGTTCCACTGAGATCATCACTTGTCCGTATTAAAGATGATGTCCCGCAGGCGCGGCATGTAGCACGCCCATGGACACGCGACTATCTCATTGAACTTGCCACATATCTTGAGCAGACACCAGGAATGAAAAAGGTTGCACATTCAGACGCACAAATTCTTGTTGCGTCACTTGTCCGTTCTCGAGCAGATCAGGATGTAATCAGTAGGGTCACCAAGGCTTACTATTATATAAAAGGAAAGCTCAGGAAGCTCACCGGCGGAAAACGTAGTTTTGCCGACTGCTCTAGTAAGGCGGTGTGCTCGACACATTTAACGGGTGCTACGGTCGACATATCTCTTTTGGGTGCAGATAGAAAAAAACGCAAACTCCTGATTGAGCGGTTACTGGAGGACAGAGAAGAGGGACGCATTCTCGCGATTCTTGAAAACGCCGGCAATCATTTTCATGTGTTTGTAATTCCGCCGCAACCTGCTGGACCCGTGCAACTATTGGTAACACCTACCACAGGTCCCGATGTTCACGAAGTACCTGTAAAAACCCCAGCGTCCTAGCTGGGGTTTTCTTTTTTATGAATTGCAGTCTGCCTGCTGGTTTGCTACTATTGCCATATAGCTAATCTATTTATGGAATCATTTGCTACCGCACTGTAGGAGGATTATCGACCAGAAGTCGTACCAGGTCTTGAGATTACCCCTACGAGAGAGGAGAAGCAGGCTCCTGCAATCAGTGATATCAAAGGTGGCCTCAATATTATAAATGGCATTATCGAAAGAGAAGGAGATGAAAATACTAGCGAGAAGCTACCCACTCTTCACTAATTCTTTTTTTCTAAAAAAGATTCCACGAGCGTTATTATTTTTTTCCTATCATTGAGGTCTGCTGGTTTGAACCAATGAATATCTTTGTTGCGCTTGAACCATACCATTTGTCGTTTTGCATAATGTCGAATGGCAATCTCGAGATCGCGAAGCATTATTTCTTTTGAGATCTTGCCTTGTTGAAATTGAGCGAGGAAGCGGTACTCTAAGCCGAGTGCCTCCATGCGTTTCCAAGAGAGCCCTTCATTATGAAGTCGGGTTATCTCAGCGACCATTCCACGGCGCATACGGGAAAGGAGACGCATGTGAATACGTTCACTCAGTTCATTATGAGGAAGCGTGAGCCCAATAGTTAGCGTATCGTAACGCTGTTTTGCAGGCACGCGCTCGGGAACACTTCCCAGCACTGTAGCTATTTCGATAGCCCTGATGAGGCGATGCGGATTTTTTGCGTCAATATTTTCTGCACGCTCGGTATCAAGGGCACTAAGTTTTTTAAAAAGTTCCTCCGTTGAGAGCTTCGATAAAGTGCGACGCAAAGTAGCGTTTGGTGGAACAGAGGGAAAGGATGCGTTGGTGAGCACGGTATCAATATAGAGCCCTGTCCCTCCGCAGAGAATAGGAACTTTCCCGCGTTTCAGAATATCGCGAATCGCCCGTGTGGCAAGCCTCTCGTATTGCACAACCGACATCGTGCGCTTGGGGTTCGCCACGTCGAGGAGGTGATGAGGGACTCCGCGCATTTCGCGCTTGGTGGCTTTACCGGTGCCGATATCGAGGCCAGTATATATTTGCCGAGAATCCGCTGAAATAACCTCGCCATTAAAGCGACGAGCGAGCTCTACCGCAAGATCAGTTTTTCCTGATGCTGTTGGGCCCACGACAGCGATAATCTTCGAATCAGCTGATTCGTGTCTTGGACATAAAATTTTCATTTTCTCCTCCATTTTGCTATATTACCTGTATATTAACTATTAGCAAATTAACCAATAACAATTATGGAATGTAAAAATGAACAAGGGTGCTGTCGCGAGGAAGGAGTGGGAATGCCACTCTTTGCAACTATCGGACATGAGATTCCTGATGTAGAGGTCGATGCGTATCATAACGAGGAGATTAAAAAGGTAAAACTTTCTGATTATCGTGGGAAGTGGCTTATTCTTTTTTTCTATCCTGCAGACTTTACGTTCGTATGCCCAACCGAGCTTGAGGAGATGGCGGAAAACTACGAGACAATCCAGAAGCTTGGTGGCGAAGTGCTCTCGGTTTCAACTGACACCGTCTTTGTTCACAAGGCATGGCACGACACCTCAGAGGCTATCAAGAAGATTAAGTTCCCTATGCTCTCGGATACCTGCCGTGAGCTTTGTGAAATATTTGGCACCTACATTCCTGAAGAAGGACTTTCGCTTCGCGGAACATTTGTCGTAGACCCAGATGGTATCTTGCGCATCGTTGAGGTGAACGATAACAGCGTAGGACGTAATGCCAAGGAGCTCGTGCGTAAGCTTCAAGCGGCAAAGTTTGTCCGCGAACACGGCGGCAACGTTTGTCCTGCAAGCTGGGAACCAGGTGATGACACGTTGAAGCCAGGACTTGATTTGGTGGGGAAGATATAAAATAAGTCGAAAGTTCTAAAGTCAAAAGTAGAAAGTGAAAAACAGGCGCAATTAAATGTTGGGCCTGTTTTTATGATTTATCAACGCCAAGTATTTCTATGAGTTTGTCTGATTTTCTGGATACTCGTATTGTGTGCTTGACTGCTCCATTTTGAGGTTTGTGTGTTTGAACGTTTGGTTTAAAACCAAGCGCCACCATCATCTCCATAACATCTTTTGCTAGCTCGGGGATGATGGTTACAAAATTTACGGTTAAATAACCTCTATCTTTATATACCGATCCGTCAGTCTCTATGAGTCCCCGTAAGCAAGATGCACTCAGTATGTCATTCTTTTTTATCCAGTCTGGTACAGACACTTTTTGGTTTGATTTTGGTCCAGCGCCAGCACTCCATCCTAAAAGATTTTCCCATTTATTTGAGTAGCAGCTAATGTCAACACAATTTTCCTTTTTATTGACCACCGATACTTTGTTGTTCGGCATGACCTCTTGTAGAGCTTGTGTGATATTTTTGATTATATTGGGATATTTAATGTCACAGGTGATTCGAAGTCGTACGGCTCTACCGCTTGGGTTTGATAGGTTGCCATCACCTATTGCTACGCCGATAATGTAGGAGATTGTAGTAAGGTTCCCCGTGGTTGGCTTTTTCGCAATAGACAAGTGCCGGAGGTGGGACTCGAACCCACAAGCCTTGCGGCGCACGATTTTGAGTCGTGTACGGTTACCAATTTCGTCACTCCGGCAATTCATCCATAGTAACAGAAATATGGCGAAAATCAACCAAAGTTTTTTGCGTAATAATTCCTGTGGGGGTATACTATATGTATGCAAAAAATTCGAGTCGGTGTTATACGTGGTGGATTGGGAAGTGAGTACTATGTCTCGCTTCGCACAGGAAGTCATGTTCTCGCAAACCTACCGCGTGACCGCTATGAGCCACACGATATTCTTGTTACGCAAGGTGGAGAGTGGCATATTGACGGAGTACCAATACGACCAGCAAAACTTTCTCAATATATTGATGTCGCTTTCAACGCTCTCCACGGAGAGTTTGGGGAAGACGGCAAAGTCCAAAACATTCTCGAGCTTTTTGGTGTCCCGTATACTGGCTCAACAGCGACACCTTCAGCTATAGGTATGAATAAAGAGCTTGCAAAGAAGCAGTTTGCTGCTGCAGGTCTTAAGGTTCCACGCGGAGTGATTGTGTCGCGTGGAGATGAGATAGAAGAGGTTGCTGCTCGAGTACGGGGGGCAATCCATGCTCCCTATATCGTCAAACCTTTGTCGGGGGGGTCGTCAGTCGGGCTTTCTCTTGTACAGGGTGAGAGCGAACTTGTCCCAGCCCTTGAACGCGCTCTTTCGTATGGAGAAAAAGCGCTTGTCGAGGAATATATGCGCGGGCGTGAGATTACGGTAGGGGTGGTGGATGGGGCAGATGGGCTCAGTGCGTACACCATGCCACCCCTTGAGGTACTACTTCCTGAGAGCACGGTTTTTGACTATGAACAAAAATACCGATCCTCAGTGCAACCCGTCGGCCCTGCGCGTATGCACGAAGCAGAAAGACAAATTCTCGAGGAGGCTGCCTTGTGTGCTCATCGACAGCTTGGCGCACGACACTATGCATCATATGATTTCGTCATAACCGACGAGGGTCCATGTCTCCTTGAGGTCAATACGCTCCCAGGTCTTACCGAGATGTCACTTTTTCCCAAAGCGCTTGCTGCCCGCAACCTATCAATGCCCGAATTCCTTGATTATGTGCTCGGACTTGCATTACAAAAAAAATAAGGTAGAATAGCGGAAGTGCTTTAAAAGGGCCCGTAGCTCACCTGGCGCGAGGCTCTGCCGAGAGAAATGATTGTCGTCGGTTTCAAAACCGGCACTACAAAAATCAAGGCATGTTTCTATAGGTAACGTTTTAACACATGGGCCCGTAGCTCACCTGGCTAGAGCGCCGGTTTTGCACTCCGGAGGTAGGGAGTTCGATTCTCCCCGGGTCCACAACGTAAAGAAAAACGACGCCAGCGCGTCGTTTTTTAGTTGTGGAAGCCACAGCCATATTTCGTTCCCCGGGTCCACAAAAAAATTGCCCATCGTCGTTTCGACGATGGGCAATTTGCATTGCACTGTTTTTTACAACGTTTCTGCAGCGTAGTCTGCTAACCGTGAACGCTCACCTTTTTGAAGCGTGATATGTCCGCCGTGTGGCCATCCTTTGAATCGGTCCACAACATATGTGATACCAGAGCTACCTTCGGTGAGGTACGGTGTGTCGATTTGGGCGATGTTGCCCAGACAGACTACCTTGGTACCAGGGCCAGCGCGCGTAATCAGAGTCTTCATCTGTTTTGGCGTGAGGTTCTGGGCCTCGTCGATGATGAGGTACTTGTTGAGAAATGTCCGGCCACGCATAAAGTTGAGCGACTTGACCTTAACGCGTGAGCGAATCATATCAAAGGTAGCCGCACGTCCCCATTCACCAGAGTCGTCGTCATGCTTGTTGAGTACATCAAGGTTGTCTTGAAGTGCGCCCATCCATGGCAGCATCTTTTCTTCCTCAGTACCCGGTAAAAAGCCGATATCCTCCCCAACCGGCACCGTGACACGAGTCATGATGATTTCTGAGTAGGTTTTGCTCTCAAGAACTTGCTGTAGTCCAGCGGCCAAAGTTAGCAAAGTTTTTCCGGAGCCAGCCTGCCCAAGCAAAGTGACAAAGTCAACTTCGGGGTTCATGAGCACACTGAGAGCAAAATTTTGCTCGCGGTTGCGCGCTGTGATGCCCCACACATTGTTTTTCTCATGGGTGTAGTCCTTGACGGTTTCAAGCACTGCGGTGCTGCCCTCTACCTCCCTGACGATTGCTTGAAGATGGTTGCCGTGTTCATGGTAGACAAATTCATTAATCATCATACTGGGACAAAGAGGTCCCTTGATACGGTAAAACGTATGACCACCCTCTTGCCAGGATTCCATGCCTTTACCATGAAGCTCCCAAAAATCTGGTGGTAGTTCCCGAAGTCCGGTATACAACAAATCGGTGTCCTCCAACACCTTGTCGTTGAAGTAATCCTCCGCTTTGTATCCCAGGGCGCGGGCTTTGATGCGCATATTAATGTCCTTTGACACAAGGATAACTTCGCGCCTAGGATACTTTTTTTGCAATGACATCACCACGATGATGATCTGGTTGTCGGCCTTGCTCGTCGGCATACCTTCAGGTAATGCGCATTCCATTTGCTTCATTTGCAAGAACAGGCGTCCACTACAACTCCGGTTATTAACAGAGAGGGGAAAACCATCTTCCATTTTGGCCTGAGTGCGGGTAACAATTTCATCGAGATAGCGACTGACTTGGCGCGCATTGCGTGCCACTTCGGTCATACCCTTCTTGTTGTGATCAAGCTCCTCCAGGGTAATCATGGGCAGAAATACGTCGTGTTCAGCAAAACGAGACAAGCTTGATGGGTCGTGCATGAGTACATTAGTATCAAGCACGAATATCTTTGTTAAGGGTTGCTTTTTGGCAGCCATGTTGCTCTCCTTGGTTGTTGTAAAACGAACACTTCCTGATGTGCATACTAGTTTATTTTTATGGATTATGCAAGCTTTTGAATACTTGCGCAAGAGTGAGCTTTTTTGCTTGCTACCGTAATAATATTGTTCTATGATTAAATATAGAAGTACCCGCCAACCTGCAAAGAGAGGAGGTGTATCATGGACGCACGATACGACAGAGCGACAAGGAGTCTCTTTCTTGCCTTTACCCCCTTGGAAGCAGATGAGGCGGCAGTGCTCATGCAGCTGGTTTGGGAAGACGAGTGGCAAAAAGGGACCACTGTTCCTGATTACAGTGACGACTTTTTTAAACAAATTGCTGTGTCAAGAGAAAAAATTCCTGTCGAGCTTGAGTTCGAATTTCAGGAATTTGCCATTGTTTTTTTAGAAGAAGCTTGTGCCAGGTTGCTAATTAACGATGCTACCATAGCAGAACTCAAAAAGTTCTTGGTAGAACTTCGCCAGACGGTTCACTAAACCTAAAGCACATATCAAAGGACTATTCTCGCCCGAGCCTAAAAGCTCGGGTTTTTTGTTCCCTGGCCTTTTTATGATAGGGGTGGTAAAATTAAGACACCTAACAATAAACAATATGGATGATACAAAAAAGGACGTACAGAGAATGAGCGACGCGGACCTCGGAGAAAAATTTAAGGTTTTAACCAATGCATCCCCTGATTGCATCAAACTTTTTGATCTCAATAATAAGATTATCTATATGAACCCGGGAGGGCTTGAGGAGCACGGACTTAAGACTTTGGAGGATGCCATTGGTTTTGATTGGACCGAGACCGTTGTGCCTGCCCAGCGCGAGGAAATCCGCCGAAAGATTAAGGAGAGCGTGGAAGAAAGAAGGACGGTGTCTCTTGACGTGGAGCATCTTCCTCAGTACGCAAACCGCGAATGGTGCTCACTCATTATCAGCCCCGTGTTTGATGATGCTGGTGGCGTGAAATATTTCGTTGGTATCTCGCGTGATATCAGCGACCGAAAGGGCTCTGAGGATCGTCTCAAGAAATATGCTCAAGAGCTGGAGAGCTTGAATAGGGCAATGATCAATCGCGAGCTAAAGATGGTAGAACTCAAAAAAGAGAACGAAGACCTAAAAGAAAAGTGTATTCCTGGCGAAAAAGAGAATCCTGTGATATAAAAAAGAATAGAAGGTAGCCGTTCGTTTTCAACTTCACCACAAGGGAGAACAGATCATGGATATTACCGATATCACTATTGATCGTGAATGCGCCACGAAGCTAAGGAGCTGTGTCCGAGCACTCTATGACTTGTTTGTTGGTGTGCGAGAAGCAAGCAAAAAAGAAAAGAGTACAGCGAAGATAGTTGGCCTTGACCCTCAAAGTATTTTGGCGCTCAGTTCGTCGTTTACTTTTTTAGTCAGCAGGAATAAGGATATTTGTTGCGACGACGGGATGCTTGACGCTGGGTGTAAGGTTGGTCTCGTGCTTTGCGATGCTCTTAAGTATTCACAATTGCCCAATATCGATGTGATTGAGATACGGTTTCCCGCACTTTTTATTTTTGGAGCACTCATCTTTACGCTCTTCCTTGTTGAGATTGAAAGGGGCTCTATCGTTCCCGAGGAGGGGGAGGGTATTCCTATCGAAAAACTTAAGGAATTGCTCCAGGGCATTCCCACAAGGCTTGTCGATTTTGTCAGGGCTCTTCCGATGAAGAACATTGCGGGGGCAAAATTAATAGACGATGACTCATCCTCGGGGCATACCTGCCACTAGTACATTTTTAAAAACTGCACCCTCGTGCAGTTTTTCTTTTTATACGGTATGATACCTGCATGTTTGAATTTGCCCTCATTATCCTCGGCCTCGTTGTGTTTGAGGTTGTATCAAGTATCGACAACGCGGTAGTAAATGCTGACGTGCTCTCTACGATGAAGAGCGAACGCGCCAAGCGTTTCTTCCTTACGTGGGGTATCTTTTTTGCAATCTTTGTAGTTCGTGGAATCCTGCCCTCGCTTATTGTTTTTCTCGCTGATCCATCAATTGGGGTATTTGGCGCACTTCAGGCTATGTGGCAGAACGACGATACCGTCACCGCGGCTGTTGAAGCGGCCGCACCGACCATTATGATGGCGGGAGGAATGTTCCTGCTTCTCCTCTGGCTCCACTGGCTCTTTATGGAGGAAAAGACATTTGGGCTACCCCTCGAGCGCCACATCCAGACGTACGGAGCCGTTTGGTTTTATGCTCTCGCGTCACTTTTGTTGGTGGGCGCGCTCGTTGAGATCAATCGCTTGAGTGTCGAAAATCCTATGCACTTAGCGCTTGCCGCGGCGGTTGGTTTTAGCGTGTTCTTTATCACGCAGGGATTTAAAGAAAACGCAGAAAAGATAGAAGAGCGGTTGATTGCATCGGGAGAAGAGAGCTCAATGTCAGACTGGGCAAAAGTGATGTTCCTCGAGGTTATCGATATGGCGTTTAGTGTTGATGGGGTAGTGGGAGCGTTTGCTTTCACTACCGTTGTGCCGCTCATCCTCATTGGTAACGGTATTGGTGCTATCGTGGTACGCCAGCTCACCGTAAGTAACGTTGATCGTATTCGCTCGTACGCATACCTAAAAAATGGCGCCATGTACTCGATAGGGTTCTTGGGTACCGTGATGATGCTCGAGGGATTTGGTGCGCACATTCCTTCGTGGATATCGCCGATAGTAACGATGCTGGTTGTTGGCTACTTCTTCTGGAAGTCCGTCGGGGAGAATAAATTAAATGGTAATACTACCGGCAGAACTGTATAATATAAACATATGAGCTATCAAAAATCAGAACTTTACTTTATTTTTGCACTCCTCGCAATGGCGGGGACACTCACATTTTTTATTTTTCAACCATTCCTCTACGCACTTATTTTGGCAGTAATTTTTGCCACCGTGTTTGAACCCGTACACAAAAGGATTCTTGCGGCAACACGAGAGAAGGCGGGGCTCGCGGCACTCTTGACCACCACGTTTGTCCTTGTGGTTATCGTGGTGCCCGTAACGTTTCTAGGTGTACAAATTTTTAAGGAATCAGTACAACTCTATTCTTCGCTCGCTAATAACGGCGGCGGAGACGGCCTCTCTCGTAGTATAGGACAAGTCGTGCAACGTCTGGGAATTCCTTTTTTGCCTACAGAATCTCTTGAGGTGGGCCAGTATATGAGGCAAGGGCTTGGCTTTTTGGTCAAGAATTTGGATACGGTTTTTTCGAATGTAGCAAAAATAATGGCAGGGATTTTTGTGCTTCTTATCGCGCTCTACCATTTGTTTAAAGATGGCAGTAAAATAAAAAAAACCGTCATTGCCCTCAGTCCGCTCCACGATGTCCACGATGAAACGATTTTTAGTAAACTACAATTATCGATTAACTCCGTAGTACGAGGCAGTATTTCGATAGGGGCTATCCAGGGAGTAGTGGCTGCTACCGGCCTCGCTCTTTTTGGAGTCCCTAGTCCCGTGCTCTGGGGGAGCGTTGCAGCAATAGCTGCGCTGATACCGGGGTTTGGAACATCACTCGTGCTTGTCCCCGCTGTCTTGTTCCTCTTTTTTACGGGAGCAAGCACGGCTGCTCTGGGGCTCCTTGTCTGGGATATCCTTGCGGTAGGTCTTGTTGATAATGTTTTAGGGCCCAAGCTTATAGGGAGGGGAACCAAACTTCCTTCCTTTTTGGTACTCCTCTCTATTCTCGGTGGAGTTAGTTTTTTTGGACCTATAGGACTCCTTTTTGGGCCACTTGCTGTCAGTCTATTTGTTGCCTTTCTTGAGATTTACTCGGCTATCAAGAAGGAGAGTAACTCATAATGTAGTATGAAAGATTTTTTTCACTTTTTCGATAAACTAGAAGATCATATTCGCGCGGTGCTTTCTCGGCATAATATTCTCTACGCTTTTATTGGCGGTGTCGCTATTGTGCTCTTTTGGCGTGGCGTGTGGATGACTGCGGATATGATACCGTTTCTAACGGGCCCGATGTCTATTTTTATAAGCGTCGTCGTGCTCCTTGGTACCGGACTCTTTGTCTCATTTTTTATCGGGGATAAAATTATTATCTCAGGAATTAAAAAAGAAAAAAGGCTGGACGAAAAGGTTGCTTCTGAGGTGAAGACTGAACTCGATATGTTAAGCGACATACAAAAACAGTTGAGTGGTATTGAAAAGGAGCTAAAAATGCAGAAGGAAAACAATTAGCTGGATATTCACAAACAGCACTGTACAAAAATTCATTTATGTGCTATACTTTTTGTAGTTAATTGACCTTTAATCTACAATCAGCAAAAGGAGCTTCGAATGATATTCATCACGATTGACCTGCCAAGCGAAATAACGCCAGGGAGCCAGGAGGCAGAGAAGTTTTTCCGTAAGAAATTTGCACAACTTGGGAAGGGCTTCCAGATTATTCCATCCTCATACAACAAGTTACCCGGCAAGAATGATGCCTACGTAACTTCTTTCATGGCGGTCTCTTTGTAGCCCGCGCCAATTACTAAAGCCGCGCAGTACTCCTGTGCGGCTTTTTCTTTTGCCCTATTTCTGCTAGAATGCGCGCAACCTTCATATGGCAGAAAACGGCATACATATATCGCTCGCCGCAGAGCAAGTCGGCACCTTTCTCGGGGTTCCGGTTACCAACACGCTCCTTATGAGCCTAGTGGTTCTGTTCCTGTTGGGTATGCTCGCGTTTTTTGTACGCAAAAACTTATCACTTGTACCAGGTCGCTTACAGACTCTTGTTGAGACGCTTTTCGTGGGGATTCTCGACTACATGACAGAGACGCTTGAAGATGCAAAGCTTGCCCGCAAACTTTTCCCTCTTATCCTCACCATCTTCCTCTTTATTTTTACGGCAAATCTGATTGAGTTTACTCCGGGAATTGGGAGTATCGGCTTCTATCACCCTGACGGGGAGTTCTCACCGCTCCTCCGCTCGATGAATACGGACCTCAACACGACCCTCGCTCTCACCCTCATCTCATTTTTCGTTATTGAGTTCACGGGGGTCATTACGCTTGGCGCCTTGAGATATGGGCGGAAATTTGTTAATGTTACCTCGGTCTTAGGTTTCATGGTGGGAATCATTGAGCTCTTTTCGGAAGTGGCACGTTTAGTCTCATTTTCGTTCCGTCTCTTTGGAAACATCTTTGCGGGTGAGGTTATGATATTGGTCATACAGCATTTCGTCCCGATGGTGCTCCCGGTCCCCATTATGGCCTTTGAGGTCTTCGTCGGTTTTATGCAGGCGGCGATCTTTGCGCTCCTCACGCTCTTCTTTGTAAAGATCGCGGTCACGGAGCCGCATTAGGAGTGAATTTAATAATAAGTAACAAAAAATTATATGGATATTGAAGTAGCAAAAACATTAGGTATGGCACTCGCCGTAGGTCTCGGCGTTATCGGTCCTGGTATCGGTATTGGTCTTATTGTATCAAAGGCACTTGAGGCTATTGGACGTAACCCTGACGCTGCGGGCAAGGTAACCGCAACGATGTTCATCGGTATCGCGTTTACGGAGGCACTCGCGATTTTCGCCCTCGTTATCGCATTCATCGTAAAGTTCGCGTAAACGCGCAGAGCGCTTTAGTCTTAAAGTCAAAAGTCAAAAGCAAATGCACCGAATTCGTACCCGCTTTCGACTTTCAGACTTTTAACTTTTAACTTAATCATGGAACAAATCATCACCGTCTTTGGTATTAATTGGAAACTCCTACTCATCCAGGGGGTAAATTTTGGTTTGCTTCTTTTTGTGTTACAGCGTTTCCTCTACAAACCAGTACTGGCAATGGTGGATGTGCGCCGTGCAAAGATTGTGCGCGCAATAAAGGACGCAGAACAGGCAGAGGAAGAGCTTGGTCTCGCCGAAGTAGAAAAGGCACACATCCTTCGCGAAGCAACGCAAAAGGGTGATGAGATTATCGTTGCCGCAAAGAAACACGCTGAAGGTGAGGAGCACCTCATTATGAAGGACGCACATCGCAAAGCAGTGCACCTGTTGAACGAGGCAGAGCGTCGCGCCGAGCGCGAACACGAGGAGATGATTGCGAAAGCTGAGCGTGAAGTCGCGCGCATGGCGGTGCTTGCAGCGGAGAAAGTCTTACGCACCCCATAATATGAAAGCATCTTGGTACGCAGAAGCGCTCGCTGGAGCTCTTGTGGGGAAGAATGAGAAGGAGGCGGAAAAAGTAGTCGCACGTTTTTATGAAGTAATAAAAGCGCACGGACACACCGGACTCCTCCCGTTCATTCCTGCCGAGCTTGAAAAAATAGAGGCTCGCGCACAGGCGCATCGCGAGGCAACACTCGTGACTGCGGACGCAAAGAGCCGTACCAAATGGTCCCACGCGTACGACCATTATTATCGCGAGACCCTTTTGCCCCTCGATGCAACACGAAAGGACGTCATAGACGAAACGATTATCGGAGGATATCAGATTCGCACCAAAGACCTCCTTGTCGACAGCAGTTACAAACGCTCACTCATTGAGCTCTATCAAAAAATTACTAACTAGCCAACCATTATGAACACCATTCTTATCGAAAAAATCAGGAAAGAGATTGAAGCGCTTGAACCAACAACAAAGGTCGAGCGTATTGGTACGGTCGTAAAGGCTGGCGACGGTATTGCCGAAATTGAAGGCCTTAAGGATGCCATGATGGCAGAGATGGTTGTTTTTGAAACGACTGAAGGCAAGGCGCTCAAGGACGCACTCGATCACGAGCCGGTGGTTGGCTTTGTCCTCAATCTTGAAGAAGATTTTGTAAAAACGGTTATTCTTTCTGGCGCAGAGCGTATTCGTGAAGGTATGGTAGTCCGTGGTACGGGCAAGACACTTTCAATCCCCGTTTCTTCCGCAATGGTTGGACGTGTCGTGAATGCTCTTGGCGAACCGATTGACGGCAAAGGTGCTATTAAAGAAGAGAGTCGTCTCCCTATCGAGCGCATCGCATTCGGCGTGATTGACCGTTCGGGTGTGGACACACCGCTTCATACGGGTATCAAGGCTATCGACGCAATGGTCCCTATTGGTCGCGGACAGCGCGAGCTCATCATTGGCGACCGTGGCACCGGCAAGACCGCTATTGCTCTCGACACTATTTTAAATCAAGGGAGCGAACCAAAAGAAACCCGCCCTATTTGTATCTATGTTGCCATCGGACAAAAAGAGTCAAAGGTTGCGCGCATCGTAGGCGACCTCGAGGAGCGTGGCGCTATGGCATACACGATTGTCGTAGTTGCAGGCGCATCAGATCCTGCGGCTATGCAGTACCTCGCACCATTTACCGGCGCAACCATTGGTGAGTTCTTTATGTTGAAGGGTCAGGATGCACTTGTGGTATATGACGACCTTTCCAAACACGCGGTAGCATACCGCCAAATGTCACTCCTTCTTCGCCGTCCACCAGGACGCGAGGCATATCCCGGTGATATTTTTTACCTCCATTCACGCCTTCTTGAGCGTTCAGCAAAACTTTCTGCAAAGCTTGGTGGGGGATCTTTGACCGCGCTTCCTATTATTGAAACACAGCAAGGTGACGTGTCCGCGTACATTCCTACCAATGTGATTTCGATTACTGACGGACAGATTTATCTTGATACTGATCTCTTTAACAAAGATATGCGCCCTGCTATTAACGTTGGTCTCTCGGTATCACGCGTGGGTTCGGCTGCGCAGACCAAGGCGATGAAAAAAGTTGCCGGCAAGATTCGTCTCGAGCTTGCACAGTTCCGTGAGCTCGAAGCATTTATGCAGTTTGCGAGTGACCTCGACAAGGAGACCAAGGATCGTATTGAAAAGGGTCGTCGTCTTTCGGAGCTTTTGAAGCAGCCCAACGGACACCCAAGCTCGTTTGAAAAAGAGGTGCTCGCTATTTATGCGGGCGTCTCGGGACTTATTGATGGGGTGAAAGTAGAGGACATGCGTCTCTTTGAGACCAAGCTCATGGAGTACTTTGATCATCACGCTGCTGGTGTTCTGGAATCAATGCGTAAGGAACGCGCTATTTCTGATGAGAACGAGTCAGAGCTCAAAGCAGCCCTCGCAAGCTTCAAGAGTGTGCATCACGAACTCTTTATCGCATAAAACATGTCGAATCTTCGCGCCATAAAAGACAAGATCCGCTCCGTCGGCAAGACACACCAGGTCACCAAGGCTATGGAGGCGGTTTCTGGCGTGAAGATGCGCAAGGCACAAATCTCGGCACTTACGGCGCGCCCCTATGCGCTCGCGGCATTTCGTATTCTTGCCCGCGTGTCGAGCTCTATCGATCTTTCTCGCCATCCTTTTTTGCGAGCAAGGACTCCCGAGGCAGGGAAGGCACTTGCCCACCAAAATTTTCCTAAAGAAAACTTAGGCGGGCGCGTGCTCGCGGTCGTGATTACGAGTGACAAAGGTCTTGCGGGAGGGCTTAACAGCTCGCTCCTTAAACGCGTAGTAACCGCACTTGATGAGCGTGGGGTATCACGCGAGCATACCGGTATCCTTGCGGTTGGACGCAAGGGGGAAGACTACTTTGCACGTCGCGGATACATTCTTGAGGAAAAGATTCCCACGATAGGGGATGAAAGTCTGACAACGGACTTTGGTGGTATTGTTGAGCTAGTGTCTAATCTCTTTGCGCGCAACGAATACGATGAGTGTATTTTAGCGTATACCAACTTCCGCTCAACGTTTGAACAGGAGCCGGTGGTACGCACGCTTCTCCCTCTCTCAATAGAAGGAATAGAGGAGATGATAAAAGGTATCGCTCCTGAGAAAGGAAAGTTTACGGAATCAAAGGAGGCAACCGAAAAACTTACGCACAGTGCGGACTATCTCTTTGAGCCGTCACCCGAGGCAGTTCTTGAAACACTCCTCCCACGTCTCATCTCCGTCGAGCTTCACCATGCGTTCCTTGAATCAAAAGCATCCGAACACTCAGCACGTATGGTCGCGATGCGGAACGCCTCAGACAAAGCCGAGGAAGTAGAATTCCTCCTCACGCGTGAATACAACAAAGCCCGCCAGTCGGCCATCACAAGAGAGATGAGCGAGATTATCGGCGGGATTGAGGCGATGAGGTAAAGTCCGCTCGGCACCGTCCTTTTGGTGGGGCGCAGGTTTTTTCCTGCGAAAAACCTGCTAATCCTCGGCGCTTTTCGCGCGGAGTACCGCACGAACCAAGCAAAGCGCCTGCGGACCCCACCAAAAGGAGATGCCTCGCTCCAAGGAAAGAAAGTGATAGTAGTGCATTTTGTGATATTTTTTGATATCATTTTAAATGAAAGTGAGAAGAATTTACGTGGTATTTAAATTACAAAATAATGGAAAATTCAGGCGGTGACTCAATGACTCAAAATAAATTACAACAAAAGAAAGGTTTCAAATTAGACACGTCTTGGAAAGAGAATAAAGAAGCACTTATTGCAATAATTAAGTGGGCAGTGCTCCTGATTGTAATTAAGACTGGGCTAGTAATATTTCAATGAGTTTGAATATATTACTGGTATCATAAAACAAAGAACCGAAGACTCAAATAATGATAGTTAAAAATCATTTAATAACGAACATGAAACAAACTTTACTGACTGTCGCAATTATTTCTGTTATTTCATTTGTAATGCCGGCTCATGTTTATGCGACTTGGTGGAATCCGTCGTCGTGGCATTTAAATAGACAGCAAGCAGGAGTACAAAAAGAATCACAAAATATACCGAGTGATATTCCTGGAGATGGTAGTAAATCTTTTAATGTAAAAACGAATGAAGACTTGAAGGCAGAAATTTCTACGTTAAAGTCTAGCTTAGATGATTTATATAAAGCGCACAATCGTTTGGTAGATGACCATAACTCACTCCTGAAGTATGTAGATTCAATAGTATCCCCTAGTAGTAATTTGACCGTAGATACTAATCACATTCTAGGTAGTAAAGTTGCGGACCTAGAAAAAAGCTTGAATTATGTTTGTGGAAAAATATTCAGTCACCCTCTTAGTTTCAATGGAAAGTGCCCCGCTCCAGGTGGTATTACTGGAAAAATTCTTGAAGATAGGATTAAAAAACTTGAAGGAGGGTATTAAAGTTTATGGCTCCCAATGTGTGATATAAATGGGACAGTATCTACATAGGTGAGTCCTCATTTAACAAAATGACCTACTGGGTATGTAGATGAGAGGTGTTGCAGCTCCGAAGGTCAGCTCCGAAGGTCCGACCTTTGTAAAAGGTTGCTTGTGTTGTAATTTGGTTTCTTATAAGGGCTCCCAAGGTGAGTCCTTGGAAAAGAAGCAGTGTGGTGTAATTTTGTTTGATGCAGTTCATTAAATATAAATATCGATACCCGCCACCTTGCGGTGACGGGTATCTCGGAGGCCGAAGCCCTAATACGTAAAATATATACTACTTGTGAAAGAATTGCAACATTGCGAAATTAAAAGGATTAAAAGGGACAGCCTTTGTTTGATTTTGAGGAGTTAAAGAAAAACTCAAGGCATTGGCTGCCTTGAGTTTTTCTTTTTCCGCTACCTTGTGGCAGAGTCGGGCCGAGGCCGTTTGTAAATACACTATATACTACATGTAAATTTATTGCTATGGTCTTGGGTAAAAATACTTAGCCTGTATGTTACAATGAAAACATCATGACGCTTGATCTTGAAAATTTTGAAGAGGTGAGAATAAAAGGTGAAGAATTTTATAAATCAATTGGCGAGGTTCACTGTCCATATTTCAAAGAAAAAATTTCTTTTGGTTCGCAGGGGCTTGAGCATCTTAAATTTAAACGGAGAGACAAGGCTCGTCTGGAGCAGGACCAGTATATGAGACTCAAGCTTTTGCACATGGCACCAGAAATATTAAAATCTTCGCATACACTGCAGGGGCTCCTTGAAACCAAAAAGTTTGAGAGAATACGGGTACATAGTCGAACTGATACTGTTCTGAAACTCGTAAGCTATTATGAATTTATCGCTGTTTTAAAAAGAAATCGTGTGCGGATAATCATTAAACAGGTAGAAGGCGGGCAAAAATTCTTTTGGAGTATCGTTCCATTTTGGGGAATGAATACAGAGACCATGGGTAGGATACTGCATGAAGGAGCACCAGAAGAAGACTAAAAACAAAAAATCCGCCAAATGGCGGGTTCTTTGTAGGTGTTTGGTTACAGCTTGAAAGCCGTGAGAGGGCGAACCCTCCAAACACCTAAATACATGATAGCAAGGGGGTTGTTATAAGTCAAGCAAAATATACAGAGAGGAAACCATCGTTTGCTTGGTTTTTTGGGTAAAAAATGGTAGAGTTTCGGCATTATGTTGGCTCTGCGGGGCTTGCGAGTGAGGGCTTTTATTAGGGAATTACTACATCATGAACACAGGAACAATCAAACAAATCGTCGGGCCAATCGTAGATGTTTACTTCGAGAAGAATATTCCCGAGGTGCAACATGCACTCGAAGTCGAGTGGGTGGACGAGGCAGGCGACAAAAAAATGATCACGCTCGAGGTTGCACAGCACCTCGGCCTTGGTCGCGTGCGTTGTATTTCGCTCGACTCGACTGACGGACTTCGCCGTGATGTCGCGGTCAAGAATACGGGCGCGCCGGTACAGGTTCCTGTGGGGGAGGAAGTTCTCGGACGCCTCTTTAATGTTCTTGGCGAAACCATCGACGGGGGAGCGGGTATTTCTTCAAAAGTAAAACGCCTCCCTATTCATCGCAAAGCACCTGCGTTCAAAGAGCAGAAAACCAAGACAGAAATTTTTGAAACGGGTATCAAAGCTATCGACCTTATGACACCGTTCATCAAGGGCGGAAAGGTGGGCCTCTTTGGAGGCGCCGGCGTAGGCAAGACGGTGCTCATTCAGGAGCTCATTCGTAACGTGGCAACCGAGCACGGCGGATATTCGGTGTTCGCTGGTATTGGTGAGCGTGTGCGTGAAGGTAACGACCTCTATCACGAGATGAAAGACTCAGGCGTGCTTGCAAAGACGGCGCTCGTATTTGGTCAGATGAACGAAGTGCCAGGTGCGCGTGCACGTGTAGCACTCTCGGGTCTCACGATGGCAGAGCACTTCCGCGACGAAGGTGGCAAGGACACGCTCCTTTTTATGGACAATATTTTCCGCTTCATTCAAGCAGGCGCCGAAGTGTCAGCACTCCTTGGTCGCGTACCGTCAGCAGTGGGCTACCAGCCAACGCTTGCCGAAGAAATGGGCAAGCTCCAGGAGCGTATTGCTTCGACGACCAAGGGCTCTATTACCTCCGTACAGGCCGTATATGTGCCTGCAGACGACCTTACTGACCCAGCGCCTGCAACGACCTTTTCACACCTCGACTCGACGGTGGTGCTCTCACGTCAGCTCGCATCGCTCGGTATTTACCCTGCTATCGACCCGCTCGACTCTGCTTCAACGGCACTCGATCCACAGGTAGTCGGCGAGCGCCACTACAAGGTTGCGATGGAAACCCGCAAAGTGCTCCAGCGCTACAAGGACCTTCAGGACATCATCGCTATCCTCGGTATCGAGGAGCTCTCAGAAGATGACAAGCTCGCCGTAAATCGCGCGCGCAAGATTCAGCGCTTCCTTTCACAGCCATTTTTCGTTGGCGAAGTATTCACCGGTACTCCTGGTAAATATGTAAAACTCGAAGACACCGTAGAAGGCTTTGCTCAAATCCTCGAAGGTAAGCTTGATGATGTCAACGAATCAGCATTCTATATGAAAGGCACGATTGATGAAGTAAGAAGCGCAAGTACAAAATAATTTACTATGCTTAGACTCATCGTCGCACAAGTAGACAAAACTCTTTTTGAGGGAGAGATTACACAGGTGACCTGCCCTGGAGAGATGGGAGACCTTACGGTACTTTCGCATCACGCACCCCTCGTGACACCCCTCCGTGCCGGCGAGCTCAAAATCGTTGACCACGAAGGCGTCGAAACATATATCAAAGTCACTGGCGGTATCCTCGAAGTGGGCTCAAATACTGCGACCATACTTCTGTAGGCACGAGCAGGAGACGACATAAAAAAGTAAAACCCCGACTGCTTGCGCATTCGGGGTTTAAAGAACTAGGTTTACATTTCAGGGAACCTTGCGAGGATTTTTACGAGCGGGCTTCCTTGGTAGTCTGTCGCTCTGCGTGTTGCGTACTGCGGAGGAAGGTCGCCAGGCTCATCAAGGAAGGGTGGGTTTTTTACTGCAAGAACCCACTCAAACCAATACGTGCAAAGCTTTTCATCGCGTACGGATGCCACAGTAAGGAAATGAGTTTCTTTTACCATCTTGCCCGGGTTGAAGGGGCAAGGGCTCTCGAGAATGTCTTTCGTCCAGGGGACGTTAGCGATTCTCTCAAGATCCTCTGGTGAAAGAAATACAGCCTGCATTTCTTCTTCAAACTCAGTTGGGCCATAAAAATTAGAGCCCATCAGAATTCTTGCAAATTGCCGCGCAGGGTACTTTGCATAGTCGGGAACATCCTCAGACCGTTGAAAAGGAACCTTGAAGGTGATGCCTTTATCGTTTGTTACTTCAACATCGGCGATAAAGCGGAACTGACACCTTTCTGGCACAGGGTGCTTTAAGGGCTTGGTAAAATGAACTGACGCAGGAACATTACTGGGGGTCGAATGGACGATTTGCATCGCTGTTCTCCTTGGTTGTTTCTCCTGTGTTTGGGTCTCCTTAAAGGGAAGATCCCTTCAAAGAGAAGTTAATTTTAACAAAAATACCCGGAAACCTCAAACGGCACTTCTACCACTAATTATAGCAGGTTTGTAGAAAAAGTCAAGCCATCACTACTCACGCTTGTGTGGATTTTCTTCAGCGATATTTTTGAGGATTAGAGGTATCTCTTTGAAGTCTTCTTTAAGGGTTGCGCGGAGCGAACCATTGTAGAGCGCGGCGGCAGGGTGGTAGAGAGGGAGGAAGTGTTGAATTTTACCAAAGAGCGGCAGAACAGAAACAATGCCGTGTTCCCCAGATATTTTTTTGTCAGGAAAGAAGTGGTTCATCGCGTGCCGTCCGAGGAGTACGATGAGGGTTGGTTCGATGAGTTTTATTTCGCCCTCGAGCCATGGAGCACACGCTGCAATTTCATCAGATAGCGGATCACGATTTTCAGGCGGTCGATATTTTACGATATTAGTGATGTACACATCCTCTCGTTTCATTTTTATATCAGCAAGCATCGCTGCGAGAAACTTTCCCGCAGCGCCGATGAACGGTCGCCCCTCACGGTCCTCCTTTGCGCCCGGAGCCTCGCCAATAAACACAATATCGGCATCCGCATTGCCGTCACCGAGTACGCCTTGTGTTACAGTTTTGCGTAGTTCGCAGGTGCACTCCGCGAGCCATTTGGCATTGAGTTCTCTAAGCTTAGCTGTTTTGTTCATGTGCTGATTTTAGCACACCAGAGCAAGCACTTGCCAGAATACATTTTACGTGTTAATGTGGGCGCAGGCAGTTTTTTATCAACAAGAAAAAGGAGAGTTCGTATGGCTTGGTTTATGAAGTTTTTCTACGGGAGACCTGTTTACGCTGTTAAATTCATTAACATCGATTGCGACAAGCGTATGTTCTTGGATCATATTCATGCGCATATCCATCGCAATAATGATATTGACCTGATCGAGAAGTATGGACTTTCGATTCGTACCGCAAAGACACTTATGGGGCAGCAATGGTTCATTACTGACATGGGCAATCTCGTACGCGGTGAAACAAAAGGACTCATGCCTCTTCATGTTCGGATACCAATCGACTGCAATCTTGATTTCCTTTCTTCTTGCGGCCGCGAAAAAATGAACAGAAGCTATGCAAACGTTCCTGTTCACATTAAAGGTTTCCATTTGGAAGAAAATGGGAAAGTTGATTCTTCTGGTGGATTTAGAATTCTCTTTAAGAAAAAATAAAACCGGCAACCTTGTGTTGTCGAACCGTCTAGCACTATATGCTTGGCGGTTTTTTTATAAAAAATAGCCCCGCACTTAATATGCGGGGCTGGAAAGGTTAGTGCAAGGTATTACCTTTTGAGGTAGGTTGTCCAACACCGTCAG
>Ga0155698_119_pt1 | contig 52200 bp, 61 predicted proteins | sample RifCSPlowO2_01_FD_107355 | JGI IMG/M metagenome (GOLD analysis project Ga0155698, IMG submission 107355) | Candidatus Yonathbacteria bacterium RIFCSPLOWO2_01_FULL_47_33b
CTTCCCGTAGCTGGGTCCTTCAAATAGCACGAACCCTGGTTTTTCCCAAAGCCAGACTCTTGCATAAAAATAGCAAGGAGGAACGCTGGCCGAACGCCCGTCTTTTGGGAAACAGTTTTTGCATAATCATACGCCTGACCAAAGGGGATTTCGCCAGAATCACGGAGTGCAAAGAGTGCGGCACGAATTTTTGCGGCAGCAGCCTGTTTTTCTTGAAGCACTTTTTTATAGGCTGCCTCCTGCCCTTTGGTTACCTTCAACACCCGCGCCTTTTCAGCTTCCTTCGAATCGAGGAACTTTTTTTCAAGCTCCTTCTGGTAGCGCATATCCGTTTCTTTGTCCTTTTTTTCCTCAAGCGCCGTCTTTGCCTCTTCGGTTATTTTTTTAGCGGTATCAACCTCCTCGATTGATTTACCTATAGCTTCCTCAACAGACTGAAACGCGTCGACATCAACAAAAAACTCCGAAAGGGGTTTATCAGAAAGGGCTACCTCGGCAAGAGAATACGAGTCAAGCTCGTCGGTGCGACGAAGGAGCGCTGCAAGAGAATCTCGCTCACGGTCAATTTTTGCCGAATATTTGGTGATGGTTTGTTTTTTTACACCAATGTCTTCAGTGAGTCCTGAGATGGCAATATTGCGGGCTTTAATAGAGAGTTTTGCTTTTTGAATTTGCGCATTCAAAATATCTACGTCACGCTTAAGTGTCGCGCCTTCACTTTGTTTGCTTTTAACGAGCGCGTCTTGAATTTTTATTTCTTTTTCAGTCTGCGCTAATTCTGCTTCAAGCTTTGTACGGCACGCAGCGTCGCACGGCGCGGTCTGCGCAATGGCGACCGAAAATAAACCCCCAAAGGCGGCTACGAGCAATAGAAAAAACACGGTGAGCTTGGTAGGCAAACTTTTTTGCATGTATATTTCATTATAACAAAAAAACCGCCCCGAGAGTATCCCGTGGCGGTTTTTGCTCAGCGTGCGGTCTTTATTCCGCAGCCTCCTCTTCTTCCTTCTTGCCCTTCTTTTCAACTTCGATTGATGCGAGGTCCATAACAACAGGAGTTTCTGCCTCCTCTTTGGCTACCGCGATTGCGGCAACAACCTCGTTTGCGTGGGTTACCAATGTTACGCCCTTTGGAAGGACAATGTCACCTGCGGCAATCTGGCCGTCGAGAGTAGCGAGGGCTGAAACATCAACCGTTACGCCGTGAGGAAGGTTCTCTGGGAGTGCCTTCACTTCGATCTCGTGGAGTGCCTTAACAAGTGTAGCGCCGAGGTCTTTCACAGCAGGGGCAACACCGATGAATTCAACAGGTACGTGAACCGTAACTTCATGGCCTTTTTCGATAACATAAAAGTCAGCGTGAATAGGCTCGCCTTTTACAGGGTCAATCTGAACCTCCGTAATGAGCGCGTTTACCTTACCCTTAGGCATTTCAAGGACTACCACCGTTGATTCGCCTGCGGCCTTCCATACTTTCTTGAATTCATTCAAGGGGAAAACACAGGGTGTTGCCTCTTGTTTGTGACCGTAATAAACTGCGGGAATAAAACCCTGGGCGCGCACTTCTGCGAGCTTTGCCTTTCCTTCACGAATTTCTCCTTTGAGTGTGATTGTCATATTGGGCTATTATACGGGTTTTTGTAAAAAAGGCAAGAGGTGGCGCGCTTTCGCGGCCACCTCTTGCCTTTTGGGGGTACTTTTAGAGAAAATTAAAGAGTCTCATCCTCTTTTCCACCACGGCCGCCACCGCATCAACGGCTGGCTTCATAAATTTGTAGGGTGCTGTTTCGTCAGGATTCTCGTTCAAGTATGCCTTGACCGCATCGTGGTACGCCACACGAATCTCAGTGTTGATGTGAATAATACCAATCCCCGCCTTGATAGCAGCCTGGAAATCCTCATCGCTTGTTCCTGATCCGCCGTGAAGCACGAGAGGTACCCCTGCCGCCTGGCGCACTTCTTTAATACGCTCAATATTGAGGCGTGGCTCGGGAGCGTTGCGGAGCATGCCGTGAATGTTCCCTACTGACGGTGCAAAAAGGTCGATGCCCGTTTCTTTTACAAAACGCGCCGACTCCTCGCCGGTCGTGAGATTTTCAAGCGATACACCTTCAGGAACCTCGTCAAGAACCTTTGAGCCCGACCCAATATAGCCGAGCTCTGCCTCCACAATAATTTCAGGGTTCACGCTGCGCGCATATTCCACACACTGCTTGGTAATGCGCGCATTTTCCTCAAACGAAAGCTTCGCCCCGTCAAAAATAACCGCATCAAACCCTGCATCAATAGCCTCCTTTACCCGCTCAAAGGAATACGAGTGGTCGGCGTTGAGATATATTGGGTATCCCTCGTCACGCACCGTCTTTACAAGAGCAACCGCCTGCGGAATACCTACAAAATCGCGCTCCCCTTCTGATACGCCGATAATGACGGGTACACCCGCTGCCTTGGCCCCTTTGATGACCCCCCAGAAGCCCTCCATGTCTGAAATATTAAAATGTCCGACGGCAACCCCCTTTTCTTCTGCCATCCGAATTGTCTCGCGTAATGTTGGTACTGTGTTCATATATATGTAGTTATGTTTTCTAGTATACCATAATGAAATAATGGTGGTATACTAGAGGGAATTAATCAGTAATAGAAATCATATATGGAGAATCAGTTAGACTTTGTAGGAATCGGTGATACCGTTGTCGATGCATTTATCCGCCTCAAAGAGGACCAGGCGCATACCACGTGCCGTATTGATACGGGCGCATGCGAGATTTGTATGCCATTTGGCGCAAAAGTTCCTTTTGATTTTGTGACGGTATGTTACGCCGTGGGCAACAGTGCCAACGCCTGTGTTTCTGCTTCACGCCTTGGTCTCAAGAGCGCCCTCATCACCAATCTCGGCAACGACGAGGATGGCAAAAAATGTCTCGCATCGCTCAAGAACGACGGCGTCGGTACGCAGTATATAAAAGAGTACGATGGCATCAAAACCAACTACCACTATGTGCTCTGGTACGACAGCGAGCGTACGATTCTCATCAAGCACGAAGATTTCCCTTACACGCTTCCCCTTGGCGATGTCGGACCACGCTGGCTCTACCTCTCATCGCTCAACGAAAAGTCACTTGCCTATCATCACGAAATCGCCGCATATCTTGCAAAGCACCCTGAGACAAAACTTTCATTTCAGCCGGGCGGTTTTCAGATTAAACTTGGTGTCGAAGCACTCAAAGATCTCTACGCACACACCGAAGTTTTCTTTTGTAATGTCGAGGAAGCACGTCTCATTTTAAAAACAGAGGAGCTCGAACCAAAGAACCTTGTAAAAATGATGGCGACACTTGGGCCAAAAATTGTCGTTATTACCGACGGTCCCAAGGGAGCGTACGTGTACGACGGTGTAGATGCGTGGTTTATGCCCATCTACCCCGACCCTGTTCCTCCGTACGAGCGTACGGGAGCCGGCGATTCATTTGCCTCAGCATTTATTTCAGCACTCGCCCTCGGAAAAACCCCGAGCGAAGCGATTGCCTGGGCACCTATCAACTCGATGTCCGTCGTTCAAAAAGTAGGCGCACAAGAAGGCCTCCTCACCCGTGAAGCCCTCGAGAAATTCCTCGCCGAAGCCCCCGCCGACTACAAAGCGGTTAAGCTCGATTAACAAAACTTAAAAAAACCGCCTTCGTTCAGAAGGCGGTTTTTTATTAAAACAAAAACACCCCGCGAAAACTTGCGGGGTGTGAAATGATACAGAGTGATACACGTTATCGAACTTTAGAAGGTTCTGTAACTGAAGGTCGGTGGAGACGACGAGAGTGGTGTACCGAAGGTGTTGTGCACAGAAAAAGAATATCCTCCATACACTGGGTCATGTACTGCAGTTACGCCGGCAACGGGAATAATAATCTGATAATTCAGGATACCACCCGAAGAGAGAATGGGGATTGTGTATTTGCTCACAATATTTCCCGCCTTGATCTCCAATACTGCGGTGCTCGGCCCTTGTCCGCGAGCATATACGACCCCAATCGTATATGAGTCGGTGAGTTCTGAACAAGAGGCGACATATCGCTCTGGCCCATAACCCGCGGAATCTATAAGATCGAACTTGCCTGCGGTACCAACAGGTGACAAAGATGTTGCTTGTGCGCCGTTATGCTCGTACACATGAAGATCCATATCTTGCCCTGCTCCAGGCGTAAGAGTAACAGAGATGGCGGTTTCATTGGAATACACCGGCGGGTGAACGCGGCTGTGCATCATCGTCACAATGTTTTGCGTGATGATATCCACCGTATTGCTTCCCGGTGCCAAATACTCTCCGACAAAACTATGTTTCAATATGTCGTGAGATATCCACGTACTCACTTCGTTGGTTGCATTTGGTTCCAAGGGAAGATTGACTACCAAATCAAAGTCTATCAGACCAAAGCCTTGAATGGCTTGCTGGATGGCCTTGATTACCAGATCTTCCTCAAGGGTTGTGTACGGCCCGTCCCCGCCAACAAAACTTGTTGGGTTGGCGACGGAAACAATACCAAACCCTTGCATTTGCGCAGAACTCAGCTCACTGAAAAGGATGTTCCATTCCGCGTTCGCAAAAAAGTTCCCTTGAGAGTGAGCAATGGTAACAACATTCTTTCCTTCCTTGATACTTTTATTATAAAGATCAAGATGTTCATTGAGGTCAGCACTTCCCACAATGCTCGAAAAGTCGAATGCTCCGGCAAGCCGAAGCATTTCATTCTGAAAGAAGTCAGGCATCATATCTATCCCGCCAAGCCACCGCCAAAAAGAGACAGCGACATTGTCAGACAAAGCTTTTTGCTTCGCGGATTCATACAGGTCATTCAAGAGTCCGTACGTTTTATTTTCCGCAAGGTCAAAGTCGAGTAAAGCAAATTCCTCCGGAGGTAATGTTGCGTGGAGCAACATCTCGATTTTTTCTCGAGATTTTACAGCATCATCATGATCATTCATAACGCCGTTACCGAATACCACGACTGTTCTTGGGCTGGGGGTGCCAACACAGAATGGTTCACTCGCAGTCGCTTCCGTAAAAGATACGAGAAGCATGAGAGCCGCACAGAGAATGTGTTTCATTGTTCACCTCCTTGAGATGATTAGTTGGGGAGTGTTGAGGGATTAACCGCACACGTTGATGCACGCTGGTCATAAGGGGTTCCGTGGAACACCTCGCCACCGAGCTTATCATTGTAGGCGAAATACGCCTTTATGCGCTCGTCGGTGTTGAGGATTACAGATTTCAGCTCCACTTGCGGTTTATCCATGGCTTCAACGGATCCAAAAGTGTACACAAGGCACGTGATTGCCAAATCAGCTTCACGCCCATGTTGTACGGACTTCACCTTGTCCTGAGCATCAACAAGTGCTGCTTCCACAACTTTCGCATACTGAAAGAGTGCCGCGCGTTCCTTTGCCGAGTTGGGGTGTGTCGCCTCAATGTATTGTCGTACATGCAGTGGCAACCCAACACCATTGGTGTCCGTTGGCGTTATGTCGGGGATTACTGGCGCAGGCTTGGGCGTTGGTACAGGCGTCGTAGACGACACTTCACCACTACTGCTACCTCCCCCGCCACCGCATCCGCTGATCGAACATACCCCCGCAAGAGCGAGGACGCCGAGGATGATGCCGAGTGCGTACTTGAAGATTGATTTCTTTGGTTCCATAATGTTGCTCCTTATTGAGAGGTTACGATATATAGTGTATCACAAAGAACTAACACACTGCGAGTGACTTTACCACAAATATGTACCTCTGACAACCATCGCTAAAATCTTAGGGGCGCTCTCTTTATTTCAACGGTATCTTGTGTGGTTAGAGTTTTTAAATATTCGCTATCGAGACCTTGAATTTCCCAAATTTTTAAACTGAGTTCAGAACCTACAAGAAACACCAACGCATCAGCATCTACAACAATAGAAACTCCTACCAACCCAGGAACGCCGCCGTCATTAATAGGGGTAGCTTGCGTTATATTGAGATTAGCAGGAAGCGACTGTATAAATTGTTTTTGCAACTCAACATTAGACGTTTGATGCTCAGTATCATAAAGCGCTACAACAACTTTCATTGTTCCTTTGTTTTCCAAATATCTAAACATTTTTTCAATATGCGGTGTCATTTTATTAATGCATACGCTTCCTGGATCCTGCACAACATCCAAAAGTGTTGTTGAGAGCAGACCTTTTGAATCTTCTAATACAGCCATCAAATACCGGCTGCCTCCTATCTGAGCAGCTCCATACGGTTCAACCTTATATATTTCCTTCACCGTAAATTGAGTCGCCGCAGGAATATAAGAAAGATTTTTGGTATTATTTTTATAAAAATGAAATCCTAAAGAATCAAGATCTTCAATACACTCCAAGTCACGATTTATCTCAAGGTCCCTATCTGACCCACCACACCCCTCACAGTCACGACTATACGCAAGAGGTAAGTTAAATGAAAACTTAGTACCCAAGAGAGGGTTCTCAGGTTGTGGAACAGACCTACGCCCTGAATGTACAACAAAAGATATTGGTTTCCAAAGGGAAACAACTATTGTAATGATAATGACAATTACAAGAGCGATGAGATAGTAAGTTTTCTTACCACTTTCTTCTTTTAATTCTGCTGTTGCCTTATCTTCACCATCTCCTATAAAGCCCCTGAGGTATCCGTAGACCAGAAATAATGGGCCGACAGCAGGCGCAAAGTATAACAGGAGTCCGATAGGAAACCCAATTACAAACATAAGAAGACCGAACCACACAATAGTGCGAGACTTCCCTGCCTTTACCCAAAATAAATACAAAATAAAAAAATAGGTCAAAAAACCAAGAATAGAGAGTGCCCATGATGGGAAAGTATCATTGAGGAGAGATTTTAAAGCTCCCGTAGTTCCAATCGTTCCAAACGAAACAACAAGAAACTTCTCCACTAATTCTAAAAATTTTTTCATTGATTTGATACCTACTATTATACCCTGCTTATTAATATTTTGCATCAAATTTTCCAAGGACTCCCCTTGGATTCCTCTTACATATCAACTTGTTTGCACACCTCCAAGGGAAATTCTTTGCCTTCAACCCAATCGCGCAAAAGCTCGTAGGCGCGTAGAGAAATAAATTCTTCAGGGAGCATTTTCGATAATTCTTCTTTGGTAAACCAGCGTACTTCGAGAACAGATTCACCATGCAGCTCCTGCTCTACGGCGGAGGCAGGCCTTGCGCCCGCACCGTCTGCGTGGGCAAGAAAATTGAATTGAACTCTTCTTTTGTCGGCTTCTTCTGAAACATACACACCGAGAGAATGTATAAGTGTCACATCCAAAGAAGCTTCTTCTTTACATTCTCGTATTGCAGTGGTAAATATTGTCTCCCCGCTATCGTGTGATCCTTTGACGATGTTCCAAAGCGGCGTCGGATTCTTTGCGAGTTTCTCCTTGATGAGCAAAGCTCTCCCGTCTTCGTCAACAATAATGACACCAACTTTTATTTTTGTGTCCATAGTAAATAATCAGAATTACACCAACCCAATGTGCAGCTCGTAGCTGTGGCGGTAGATGCCGTTTTTGATCTTCATCAGCTCGTCGTGGTTTCCCTCTTCCGCAATCTTTCCTTTTTCGATTACAAAGATGCGGTCTGCTTTTCGCACGGTACTCAGGCGATGCGCGATGATGAACGTCGTGCGCCCTTTCATAAGCTTTTCCAAAGCCTCACTCACTTTACGCTCGGTCTCGCTATCGAGCGCGCTCGTTGGCTCATCGAGAATCAAAATCTTTGGGTCACGCAATATCGCACGGGCAATAGCCACGCGTTGTTTCTGTCCCACCGAAAGCTTCACTCCGCGTTCTCCCACCACCGTATCGTACCCCAAAGGCATCGCGGCGATAAACTCATCTGCGTGCGCTTCGTGCGTAGCGCGAATAATATCTTCGTCAGATGCACTCGGTGATCCGTATCGTATATTTTCTTTTATTGTATTGTTGAAAAGTGCTACCTCCTGAGGCACCATGGCAATATTCTTTCGTAAATTAGTGAGGTGAAGCTTGCGCGTATCGACACCATCAACGAGTACGCGCCCTTTCGAGGGGAAATAATACCCAGAGATAAGAGAAATGGCAGTACTCTTTCCCACGCCAGACTCGCCAACAAATGCCACGACCTCTCCGGCACGCACTTTAAAATCAACCCCCGAGAGCACATCTGGCTGACCTTCGCCATACGTAAAAGAAACATTTTCGAAAACAATTTCTCCGGAAAAATGCTCGGGGGTTATGGCCCCTTTAGGCTCATACACCTCTTCTTGCGCATCAAAAATCTCCTCTGCTTGCGCCGCTATGGTAAGCCCGTTTTGAATCGTCTGCCAACTATGCCCGAGCGATACAAAGGGGCCAAAAAACATCATTGCATAACCATTGAGTGCAACAAGCTCCCCTACGGTGATAGTGCCGTTTGAAACAAACTGTACGGAAAAAATAAATATTGCGAGTTGCGTCGCAAGTACAATCATGCGCTGGAAGAAACCTATGTTACTCCAAGTACGGTCAATCTGCTCCCACAAGCGTGCAGTCCTCACCATGAGTGCGTTACTCACCGCATGACTCTCATAGTCCTCAGTGGCTGCCTGTTTTACACTCTCGATTTGCATTACCGCTTGAGCAGCATCATCCCATCCTTCATTCCACGACTTATGCGCTGCAATATCAACCGCTACAATAGGGAGAAGTATTCTCGACAAAAGTGCTGCATATAAAACAACCCCCGCTACCAAAATACTTGCAAGAAACGTATTGATACTTGCTGCAAGCGTGATACCAATAATGATGCTAAGAAATTGCGGAGCAACCTCGGCGACCGTTCTCACAATAGCTGAAACTCGCCAGCTTGTGGCCCCTATTTTTTGCATCACGCCGTTTATATGTACACTTTTGTGGTACACAAGAGGCGCACGCAGTAAATGTATAAATCCGTTTGTCTGAATATTTAATGACACCCCTGTATCTACACGCCGACGCAGACGATCCATAACCCAGTCAATGTTGTTCGCCACTAGCTGCACAAACACCCACGCACCAAGCAAAACTCCCCAGAGCGGGAGTGTGCTCGTCACCAACGTGTGCTCCCCTTGAGAGAGTTCAATAAGCGTGTCAAAGAAACGTCCCGTCACGTACGGGACAAACCCGTTCGCCAGTGCTGAAATAACACCCAAAAACACCAGGACAGTAAGTTCCTTTTTAAATGGCCACACATGTCGCCATATAGCCCGCAACCCCTTTTTCATCTCCTCTTTTTCGGTGTGTGGGCTTTTTTCTGTTTGCTTTTCCTCAGACATATAGGCCGTATTGTAGCACAGGGTATGATTTAGGACTTATTCTTACTTTAGATTAACTTTTAATTCTCGCGCTCTTTCCATAATCCTATCGCCAATACTTCCCCAGTCAAAATATTGTTTATATTCATCGGGGTCGATAAGTTTTATTTCTGCTACCGTGTCAGCGGGGTCACATACAAATGGCCCGTATGGTTGCACCGAGCACACATAGCGAAGCTGGTAGTAAAAACTATCGTCACGCGTATCAATAACCTTCTGAACTCCAACCGGCAGAAACGACATCACTTCCATATTTGCTTCTTCTTGTATTTCTCGCACCAATGTTTGCTCTAGTGTCTCTCCTTTTTCAATAGTCCCCCCAATAAGTCCCCAATTTTTCTTTTTACCATTGTACCCTATTACTATTTTATCACCATAAAAACAAACACCGTATGTCTGAGTACACTTACTCATATCTAAATCATCAAAAGAATCCGCATCCGAATATTCAAAAATATATTCCACCCCCGCGAGCCCTTTGTAATTGTTCGTGAGATTCATAATCTAATCATTATACCCCCCTACCCGCCAAAGGTCATGAAGTTTGAGCTTTCGTAGCGGTGGACGGCGCGGTTGAATATGTTGATGGCAAATATAAACCAAGCAACCGCAAAACCAGCTACTATTGCGACCTTGCCCAGCGACAAATCTTTTACTATTTCCACAGGAATCGTACCGATGAGGAGTGCAGGAATGACAAACATAAAGACTGCTCTCATCGCTCCTTGAAATGCACCCCCGTGGAAGAGTGCTGGGGTGAGGAACATTTCAAAGAGACCATTCACGACTGAACTTGCATCGGTAAACAAAAAACTGACTGAATAAATAACTATGGTAACCGAAAAAAATAAAACCGTACTCAGTATCACCAGCAAGAATATCAGCAAAGCCTGCGCGATACTTGCATGTATCAGGATTCCGTAAATCCCCAGACAAATCACTCCAAACACAATATCCCCTACCGCTGATGCACTAAATGATGAAGTCACAATTCTCAAAAGTAAATTTTTAGGCGACAACATAAAGCGGTCAAAGGCTCCCGTTGCGACATAATCGGGCAGTCTTTGAATGCCTGCACCAAAAGAAAATGTGAGCCCGTAGCAGAGTGCGGTAAAACCTTGCAACCCTACGATATCCGCAGCGGTCCATCCGCCAATGACGCCGACTGACTTCACAAAAAATACCCACAGAATAATAAAAGCGGTGTTGTTGATGGTCATTCCAACCACATTCATCAAAAAGCTCGCCCGCAGTTCGGCACTACTTTGAATATTCTTTTTGAGCGCATAGAGCGCGAAGTGTAGTTCTTGCATCATAGTGCTATCCTCCGTTCACGGAGACTTTTTTTACTGCATGTTTAAACATACTATACGCGACCAATCCCAATACAAGAATCCAAAACATTTGTATACCAATCAATTTTAACCAAACCGTTGCCCATGATTCATACACCGTATGACTAACAAAAACCGATGCACCAAACGGGCTGTAAAGTGCAATCTTGTACATAAGGTCGGGGAAAAGTGCAACGGGCAAATACGAGCCGCCGAGAATCATCACCGCCTTGTCGACGACCCAAAACACTGGGACAATGTCCTCTATCCAAAAAGCGAGGAGTCCCACAACCCCATAAACAAGAAGCGTGAGCACTATCGCACCAAGAAAAGTAAGGAGTAGTGTTGGGAGGAACAGCGCGGCGGTCATTGTTTGTGGAATCCCCACCGTAAATACTAGCACCAGCACCCCTATCGTCGTCGTTACCAAAAACGGATAAACTCCTGCCCCTATCTGCCACCATGCGCGATACGCCAAATACGTAACGGGCTTACTCAACCAAACTTCAATGTATCCGGAAGTGACATCCTTCATGATAGATCGTGCAATACCTCGAAGCCCCAATACCGAAAAAGAAAAGTAAAAAAACATACTCCACGCCACCACCGCAAAAGTCGCACCGTTTACCACGCCGTTGTTCAGCTTGAATACATACGAGTACAGAAGGAGTAAGATACCGCACCGCGCAGCGATGGAAGCAGTGTCAGCAAAAAGACGTCCCGGGTATTGGATTCGGTCTTTTACCAGCGTTGTTATTATTTTCTTAGCGAGTCGAATCTCTTTCATATATGTGCCTAATAGTGGTCTCGAGCTCGGTATTGTACACATCAACATCCTCGACTTCAAAAAGGTTGAGGAGTTTTTTGAGTGAAGCCTGCACACTCAGCTTGTTGATATCCACCGTAACCGTTATCTTGTCTTTGCTCTGCAGAAAATATGTTGCGCCTTTGGGGAGTGCGGGAAAATCCTCGAAGCTTGTTTTAGGAATGAGGTCAATATGCTTTTCATACGCAAAAGCTTTCGAGAGCTCCTTGGTGGGGAGGTCGTTAATAACCGTGCCATGATTGATGACAATAGTCCTCTCGCACAATGACTCTATGTCCCCCACATCGTGTGAGGTGAGAAAGATGGTTACGTTTTCCTCTTTGTTGATGGTAATCAAAAGATCACGCAACGTTTTCTTTGCGACCACATCAAGCCCAATCGTCGGCTCATCGAGAAAAATAATCTCGGGGCGGTGAATGAGCGCAGCGGCAACCTCGGCACGCATACGCTGTCCAAGCGAAAGCTTGCGCACTGGCTGATCAATAAACGACGTGAGGTCAAAGAGTTTTGTGAGCTCCTCAATGCGAGCACTGATACCCGTATCAGTCATCCCATACATCACCCCAAAAAATTCTAGGGAGTCAGTGAGCGGCAAGTTTGGCAAAAGTTGTGAACGCTGACCAAAGACGGTGCCAATGCGGTAGGCAAGTTTCTTTCTATCCGTCGTGGGGTCAAGGCCGAGGACGCTAACTGTTCCCGAGGTAGGAAAAAGAATCCCCGTGAGCATTTTAATAGTGGTGGACTTTCCTGCGCCGTTGGGACCAATGAACGCAATGCGCTCCCCCGCCACGACCGAAAAAGACACCTTGTCGACAGCGGTAATTTCCCGCATCTCTGGTGAAAACAAATTCTTCACCCACCCCGCTTTCGCATTCTTTACGGGAAACGAAAAAGTCTTGGATAAATTGGTAACGACAATAGAATTTCTCTTCATATTCCTTATCATAGCAGGAAAGATGTGAGTGCAGAAATACGTATACAAAAAGGACAGTCATGAAATGACTGTCCTTAGTTTAATTACTAGATGATGGCGATTTTTATGCTCGAGCAAACCCTGCCAACGCCTTTTTGTTGTGGCTGCTTGCGGCAATGCACGCCCACACAACACAGATAGGCCAAGTAACAAACAGGCCGAAACCGAGCGTGAACAGGCCGACGAAGAGCGAGACCACCAACATGATGATACCGCCCGACACCGTAGAATACATCATCCCCAGCGGACCAAAGATAAAGGCCAAGAGAAACGCTACCCCGACGCTCTTACTCCCGCCGTCCACAACAACAACCTTTTGCACGTTATTTTCACTCATCTCTGCAAATCTCCATAGAATTTTAATTGAAGGAACATTTCCTTTTTAACCATGTAATGATTAAAAAGGAATCGACCCCAAAAGTCGACTTTTATAGAGTACATTATTTTTGCGTTAATGTCAAACTTTCGTAATGGTTCCAAGTTATTGAACCATTACACTACATTGAATAACCGTGGAAGATATAGTACTATTTACCTATGAAGAAAAATCTTACAAAAGTCTACGAATTCCCCGTCGTTATTGAACAAGACGAGGCAGGATACTATGTGGCATATGCACCATCTCTCCAGGGGTGCTATACGCAAGGAAAATCTCTCGATGAAGCGCTCAGAAATATACATGAGGTAATAGAGCTACACATCGAGGACCGTCGCGCAATCCGCGAGACCATCCCCCAACACAAAACAATCTCGTTCTCTTCGGTACGAGTTGCCGCATAGCCATACAAATATGCCAAAACTTCCTAAGACAAGAGAGATGGTCGTCGTCTTAGAAAAACTTGGGTTTTCTTTTTCTCGTCAATATTGACCGCGCAAAGTTTTGGAGAGTAAAATAATTAATACATCTATGTCATTGAGAAACAAACGTGTGCTTGTCCACCTGAATTTTCCTAAGAAAATGCAAGGCGGGTTTACGTTGATTGAACTTCTTGTGGTGATTTCGATTGTTTCGCTGTTGTCGTCGGTGGTGTTGGCGGCACTCAACGGCGCACGGACCAAGGCGGATGATACGCAGAGGAATCAGATTGTGGGTGAATATGTAAAGGCACTTGCACTTGCGTATGACGCTGCGGGGACGGGGTCGTATCCTGATACGGGGAACAACACTACTATGTACTGTCTCGGGGATTACCCGACACTTGGGAATTATACTAGCGGCACTTGTCGATATGGACTTGTTGGTACTACTAAAAACGAAAACGCAACGGTACTTGAGGGACCAACGGGAATCACAGGTGTTAAGCAATTTCTCCCATCTCTCCCAACATTAAAGATTGTTATTGAAAGCGCGACTAGGGCATATCAAGGACCTTTTTATCAATGCACTAGCGCAACAGGATGCTCAACGGCACAAATCGAATGGTATCTGCAACAGACCAATCAAAAATGTATAAAGGGGGCTACTTATACCCCTTATTCATGGGGCACAAAATGTGTCCTTCCTCTCAACTAGTCGCCCTCACGCCAGCTATTGACAAAATCACCATAGTGCTCTATACTTGATGTAGTAGCAGTTCCCTGAAAACTTCTTGCAACCAACCCAACGGAGGTACAAAATGAAACAACTTGTCGCAATACTCTTTGTATTTATGGCACTTGTTGCCATTGTTGCACCTGCCCGTGCCGCACTCGTCTATGACGGCTACGCTACGGGCCCTGGAGGTTTGTCTACTCCCTACCCTGCGGGCGACAATCCGCAAGTGTATGCGGGATTGATTGAGTTCTCTAGTGGAATCCTCGCCATGTCGAGCGATCGCAATGCGCCATCGCATACTGGTGAATCGTGGACAATGACCAACTACTCCTACGCCGAAGTACAAGCAGGAGCACCAGTACGGTTTACGTCGGAACAGTATGCACGAGCAGGATGGGTTCTTGATAGCTACCTTGGTCCTCAAAATCTTTCTCAATTGTATCCCTCCTTAAGGGTGCTGGCGGAAGCGAACGGCAATGATACGCTTGCTTCGTTAAACACGCAAGTGTGGGATATTATGTCCTCAACTTCGTGTCCTAGCAACTGGTCTTGCTCTAGCATCGTCGACACCTTCAACTGGTCTACCCTGATGGCGGTCGCCTCTGGTGGTCCGGGTCGTGACGAGTATCTCGTTCCTCTCGCCAGCCAAGGTCTCACCCTCGCATCTGGCACGGTAAGTATCGCTCCGTCGGTCCCCCTCCCGCCATCAGTTTGGCTCTTGGGAAGTGGTCTCCTCGGCCTCGTCGGTGTCGCGCGTCGCAAGAAGTAAGCAGTAAGTTTTCAAGTAGCACCAATCGGGTGGAGAATTACATTCTCCACCCGATTTTTTGTTTCTGGGGAAACTATATCTTTCTCTTTTTCGAAGAAAAACCGAATATAGTTTTATATGTATTCTTCCCAAAAAGAATCGGGTGAAAGGATTTTTTAGCAAAAATTTTTTCCTTGGTCTTTTGGTTGTATCCGACCACACTCCCCTTTTCAAGAAGGGCAAAATTTTTGATACTCGACATTACCTTAAACCCCTCTGGCTTTATCACCAGAGCATCGACTTCATAAAAATCAATGGTATTTTTATTTTGTTTTTGAGAAGAAGGTTTTATCATTTTATAATATTCAAGCAGGCGTGTTACTCCTCGAATGGTATCATGGTACGTTTTTGTGCTTTTATCTTTCCCATACTCAAAACCAACTCCTAACTTTGCAGAGGACATCAGTGCATTCGACTTTGTTGCCTTCATATAAATAACCCTCTTGGGTGAAATTGCCTTCAATAAGGGTTTCATTGCGGGGGTATAATTTGTGATTATGAGCGAAGAAGCAACCCCTGACTCGGTAGAATGAATATCTACAACAACATCAAATGCATCAATAAAAGGCTTCATCCTGTACGCAAGTTCTTCCTCCCGGCTTCCATTTTTCCTACCGGGAAAAACTCTGTTGAGATCATCATCAAGGAAGCGCTTTTTTGCTTTAACTGCTTGTTCATTTGCGACATTAATGACAAAAGTTCCACACAGCGGTTGTGTCTTGCTAAAATACTTAGCGACCTTAAGCCCGACTCGCTCATTACCGTGTGTACAAACATTCAATAAAATCTTTGGCGACGGTGAGCAGTCTATTTTTTGAATATTCTTTTTTGAATATTTATGATTCATATTATTTTAATATTGTTAATTATAAAACAAAAGAGACATGCAGCAAAATGCAGCATGTCTCACAAAAACTCCATAAGAAGGTTTGTTTTAACGAAGCGGAACGACAACAAAAAATCCATCGTTCTCGTTGAGACTGTTTGCAAAAAATTTCTCAACAAGAGGGTCTTTGGCTTTTTTGAAATCCGCATCTTTGCGGATCGTGTTATAGATATCATGAACAATCATTGTGTCCAGATCGATACTCGGAACCTTGCAGAGCGCTGAAACGATTCCCCTCACAGCTTCGGGCGGGTTAGCGCCCATTGACGGATACGCAACACCAAAAGAAGAGAGTGAGCGCAAAGTTTCATATACTCGAGGATTTTGCGTCATTGCGGCAACAAAATCTTGCTCCTCAACAGAAATACTGTTGAGGAGCAGAATCTTATAAAGTCCGCAAGACCTGTCTCGAACAATGGTACCTCCGCGAAACATTACACGGTGTCCATTGATCTGTTCGGTATAATAAACACTAAAACCACGGCATTCGCCTGATTCAACGTGAGTAAGAATATCGATGTGCGCCTCTGCATGCTGGCAAAGACGTGCATGAATATCATCGTCCGTTGAGTCTGGAGCGAACCACAAGTACATCGCCTTTATCTGTTCAGCAACCTTCCCAAGTTCACTCTCAGACAAACCATCTGTCCGTAGAGTTTCAAGCTTGTATTGACCATCAAGTACATGCTTGGTATTCATGACATACTCCTTTCGTAATATTAAAAGAACAATGACACAGAAACCCTGAGAAGCTTTAACAAAAAACTCCTCGTCTCCATACACAAAAAGCTTGTGTAAAGGGACGAAGAGTCTTGTCTACGTGTTACCACCCTTTTTTGGAAGCAAAGCTTCCCTTATTGACTCAGACACCTTGCGGCCGACATCAATTATCCCATGATTACGGAGGAATCCGGGTCTCCACTAATGCAGAGACCACCTTGCTCATTTTGGCGAGCGATATAGGCCCAACCCCCTAGTTTTCCTAGGGGACCTATATCAAAGGATTTACTACTATCGAAGAACTAAATAAAGAGTAGCACAGCAAAAAATTCTGTCAAGCAAAATAAAAAAGAGACCCTCAAAATCAAGGGTCTCTTAGGTAACCGAACGAGGTATAACCGCTACGGGTCACTTCATCGAGCTTCGCACAAGGTCAAGTGTTGATTCTGCATTCGCTAAAGCCACGGAAGCCCCTTCTTTGAGAATACTATCTATGTATGAAGGGTCCTTCACAATTTCAGCTCGACGCGTCTGGAACTGACGTAAAAAATCAACTACAATTGTAGCTAATAAATCCTTGAACACCCCCATTACTTGCTTACCCTCTAAATGTTCACTGATAATTGAGTCTATGTTCAAATGAACTGCCGGATCACCACACAACTCTTTCGCAAGAGTTATATGGCTCTGTAGGCTATCAGTCATTACACCCTCAGTCGCAGTTTCTGCTGACTTTATCTTTTTTGCAACCTTAGCAAGGTCATCAGTAAGAAAAATGGCCCCACCTGGAACTGATTTGCTCATTTTCCCAGTCCCTTTCAATGAAAGGATGCGCAACGACTTAACTTGCTGTACTGCAGGAATAGGAAATACATCCCCATATCTAGCGTTAAAATCACGAGCAAGTCGACGAACAACCTCCATGTGTGCAAGTTGATCTTCTCCAACGGGGACACTTTTAGCACGCTGAAGTAAAATATCAGCCGCCATCATTACTGGATAAAGAAACAAAAGAGCATTTGCTGTTTCAGGGTGTTCAGTATTCTTTAATTTATCCTTGAGTGTCGGCACTCGCAATAATTCCGAAACCGAAGTGTGCCGCGCCAACAGCATTGTCATATAACTCACTTGATAAGCGATTGATGATTGTATGTAGATATTTGTCTTATTGGGATCTAACCCCAAGGCCAAATAGTCGGCAACGACCTCGCGGCAAAATTTATTTGCCACCGCAGGTTCATTGTCCGTCAAAGAATGCATATCTGCCACAAACACCAGCGATTTGGCGCCTTGTTTCTGGAGCTCCACAAGAGGCTTCACCGCACCAATGTAGTTTGCTATTGTAAGATCCCCCGTCGGACGGATACCTGTGTATAATTCAACTTTGTATTCTGCTTTCATGATTGCACTCCTTTCTAAATTTGATAAGAACCTCTATCGCAAAACTAACATGTATTCCATATAATGTCAAACCTCAAATCTAACAGTACAAAATAATATATCTTGAGTCTAAGACTAGATTAAAAAAGACAAAAAGTAAAGTGTAGTGGCACAAAATAAAAAGCCCGCGATTTCTAGTGCGGGCTTTAGGTAGCATGGCCACCTATTTCTTCAACGGCTTGGGCTTGAATGGTGAAAGATCATTGGGATCACCCCATCCGCCCTGCGAAGTGCTTGTCTTGCGAACTTCTTTTTTCATTTCAATCTCCTTATTAAGATTACGGGCTAGAGGCGTCCACTTACATTCGTCAACGCAAACACCCACAATAATACTACTATGTTTTACACATTAACGCAAGCTCACTTCTAAGTGCCCCGTAGACTGCAATATCGTGTAGAGCCTCTCTAATAATGCCAGCTTGCCGCATTACTCCTTCGAGGTGGAAACCAAGCCTCTCTAGGATTATGCGTTCTGCAGTATTATCATAAGACACATATGCCGTAAGTCTATGTGTCTTATGGTTTTCAAGAGTCCACGCAATCAACACCTGATGAGCGAAGGAGCCTAGTCCGATACGTCGCATGCTTGGCATTACGGTCACACCAATTTCAAAGTGATTGAATGCTCGCGACAGATAGGAATAAGCATAGCCAACGTACAACCCATTATATACAATGATGAATACATATTTGAACATTTCATCTTGTAATCGAAGGCTTTCAGCGATTCTTTCATAACTGATAGTCTTAGTGGGCTGGAAATTTCCTTGGACAGCCTCTGAGCAATAACATCCATAAAGAAAATCAATATGTTTTTTAGACACAACAGCTGGTTCTAGTTCTATCATTTTACCCTCCATAACTGAATCGGCTTACCAATCCGTTCAAAGAACTGTAACTTTGCAAGAGCAAGATTTTTCGAATGATTATCACAGCCCTGAAAACGAACCGCGTCTGTATATTGCCCGGGGCATCCACCTTGACAGACTTGAAACAAGTTACATTCTTTGCAGCTTGTATTATCAGAGATAGTACGTGATAACCGCACGCGAGCAATTGTGTTCCATATCTCCACGAATTGATCCGTGTGCAAGTGGCCAAGATGGGACATATTCTCACCAAATTGTTTCTGAAACAAAGTACAATAAGAAACGCCTTCAGGGCCAAAGGTAATTAGCCCTAAATCATGAGAACATGCTGGGTCTTGCAATGTCTTATGTTCTCGATCTAGTAACATAGGCCAGTCAAACACTTGTGTTAGGGAAAATTTTTTAATGGAGTGATTTCCTTTTTCCAGAAACAGCAACAGCTTGTATGCTAAATCAGCAATATCTTGCACTCTTTTGGTCCCATCATCTATACACTTTCCTGTTACAGAAGGAACTTCTATAACCCAGTCTTTCACCCCTAAGTCTGAGGCCAATTTACACACCTCCTTAAGACTTTCTTTGTTCATCCAATCATCAGTAAGCATGCTTATAACCCGCACATGAATCCCTGCATCTAAATACCTCGCGATGTTCAAGACAATTTCCTTGTGACTTTGAACCCCACGCAAAGTATTATGGGAAACCATTGTTCCGTCTAAACTAACCTGAACCCCTCGGACGAACGGATTATTTTGAAGTGCTTTTACTACAAAATCTTGACGTCTCCAACCATTAGTATTCAAGACTATGGGAATACAGTATTTTCGGGTAAGGACATCAACGGTCATTTCAAACTGAGACTGATTAATGCTTGCTTCCCCTCCAGAAAGCCTAACACTTTCAACGCCAAGTAATGACAGATTGCGTGCAGTAGTTAGTATCTCCTCGTTAGAGAACATTTGTTTCTTGGGCTCTCCATCATCAAAGAGGTAGTAGCAATGGCTGCATTTCATGTTGCACTTTCTTGTTAAATGCCATATGGCATGTCTACATGGTGCAACCAAGTCATATGTTTCAACCAATTGATTCTGCCTACCACCATTTGGTTTTTCATTTAATTCAATGACTTCGAAACAAGCAGGGATTTCTTTGATCAAACTATCGAGCCCTGGAATTTCACAAATGGGCGTCAGTCCATCACACAATGATAGTGCTCGGAACAATTCTGGTGTTAACAGATAGGTTTCGCCATACAGAGTAACCGCAACACGGTCAGCATCACTTGGGTACTCACAATTGTGACGTCCTCGTAATATTGCTCCATCAAGTAACTTAGGATACATAATAACCTCCTTTTCTGAGTTAAGATTGAACAACAAGTGCATCTTCTGTAACCACTTTATTACAGTGATCACAGAATACACCAGAAACACGAATGGTTCCTGTTGTAAATTTGAAGCAATGATTACAACGCAACAGTGGGGACGTACATTTCATACACCATCGATGGTCTTGGGACTTATCTTTGAGTACAATGCCGGACGTCGTCCACCCGCATTTCACACAAAAGTATTTGCGTGACTGATCATGACTAATTAACATGTTAATCTCCTTAGAACAGAGGTTGTATGTTGTTGAAAACTTTTCAATGTACTACTATCATACTCAAAAAATAATAGCATTTTTTGAGCAAAAAGTCAAACTTTTCTGGCGGTACACTCAACCTTGAAGTGCAACACCTTCAACTGGTCTGCGCACATACTCGTCGCTCATTCAGCAGAATGACCTACTGGGTGGGCGGTCTTGATGAGTATCTGATACCCATCAACGTCGCCCAGTCCGGCATTTCAGACACAGGCTTGGCAACCTTTACCCCTTCGGTTCCCGCCCCGCCAGCAGTATGGCTCTTTGGCTCCGGCCTCATTGCCCTCGTCGGCATCTCGCGTCGCAAGAAGTAAGTTTCAAATAGCACCCCAATCGGGTGGAGAATTCATTCTCCACCCGATTTTTTATTATTATTGCGCTGAATTTCGCCATATGCTAGCATATACATATGAAAATATCTGATGAAAAAATGCAGAAACAGGTACGCATTGCCTCCAAAAAACTCGGTGTGACAGAAAACGAGATTGTTAAACGTGCTATTTCAAGCTACCTTGGAAACTTTGAAGACCTTGTAAATCTACAAAAGGAGCTTCACACTTGGGATATTTTATCAGCCAAGTCTATGCGTAAGTATAATTTCTAGCCGACATGAAGCCTGGTGATATTTGGATTGTTCATATACCAGAGCTTGGCACCCATGAGCAAAGTGGCGTTCGTCCGGCTGTCATCGTGGCGTCGGTAACAAAAACGATAGTAACCATCATCCCCTGCACGAGCAACAAAGCGGCCCTGAGGTTTCCTTTTACCTTGTCTATCACACCAACTGAAAAAAATGGTTTAACTTCAACCTCTATAGCCCTCATTTTCCACATTCGTGCGATTGATACTAGTTTGCTCAAGAAAAAAGCAGGCGAGCTCAGTAAAAAAGATTTTGCGTCAATCAAGAAAGAAGCACGAAAACTTATTGGGTAAATACCTACTCCCCTTTCTCGTATATTTGATGAGCGACGAGGTCTTGATAGTGCGGCGAGTTGGTCATCAGCTCGTCGTGGGACCCTTCGGCAACAATTTTGCCCTTTTCCATAACAATTATTTTATCTGCATTACGAACCGTAGAAAGGCGATGCGCGACAATGATGGTTGTCTTGCCTTTTGAAACTTCGTTAATCGCATCCATAACATATTTTTCATTCACGGTGTCGAGGCTTGCGGTAGCTTCATCAAAAAGAAGTATCTGTGGGTCTTTGACGATAGCGCGAGCAATACCAATACGCTGACACTCGAGAGCTTGATCCCCCGCTCCCCCACCAGCGTATCCTGTTTTTAGGGTTGCTCCAATTATTCTACAATATTTAGCAAATCACTTACTTCTTTAATGCTTTGCAAATCATGAGGCATTATTTCAGGTATTTTCGAAACTTCGTTTTCAATAAAAAAGGAATCAATGCCGACATCCTTGGCTGCTAAATAATCATAGTGATAACTATCGCCAACCATTAATGCGTCCTCTTTACTTAGGTTTAGTGTTTTTATAATCTCTAACATAATTCCAGCTTTCCCTTGGGGATCACTGCCTAGAGAAGAGCGGTATGAGTGAAATAAGTTAACGAGGCCAAAATATTCGAGCCTTTCCTTAATCTCTCTAACGGCAATCTCTTCGGCATATGGGTTTGCTGAAATTACAACAAGATAAACCCCCTTATCGCTAAGTATCTCAAGCGTCTCCTTAATTCTTGGCGTAAGCTCTAAGTGTTCTAAGTAGTTATCTTTTGTTAAGGGGTCATTGTATATCCAGTGAGGTTTCTGGGTTCGTTTAGTTGCTTTTGGGTACCAAAGGGTTCCATCTCCGTCAAGGAAAATTATTTTCTTTTTCATATTTTTATTCTTTTATGCTATGACCCTAATCAAACACCTCAATTCGAAATCCGACTACTCCATTTTTTTGTTCCTCTTCGTCTGAATAAAACTGTTTGATTTCATTATGTAAAAACTCCTTGCTCTCTCCGCCAAAAAGAGTAGGCTCGTGGTCTGCAAAAAGTTCCTTAAACGACGGGTACCGAAGGATGTCCGTTACTCGCGCCCTGACGTTGTTCTCTGGGTGATCATTCTCACTAAACTCAATTTCATCGCCGATGGCAATCTGCTGTCGTTTTTCGTCATAAAGACGCGATTCAATCACTTTTTCTTTACGAACAATTTTTTCAAATGGCTCGGTAGCTACTTTCATTTGATGTTGCATAGTTATTTTATGATTTGCAAATAAGAGGGGCAATAAAAACTCAAACAATGCCTCGGGTTTTATCCCAATTACTTTTTAGCTTTTTCTTCTAAATTTATCCCAGCTGAACTTTTTTTCCTAGGGCGTGCGCGACACGATTGAGTGTATCCAACGAGATACTATATCTCCCACTCTCAATACGAGCAACGACTGACTGTGGCATATGTGCTTTCTTGGCAAAAGTTTCCTGGGTTAATTTTTTTTGAAGACGGAGACTCTTGATTTCAGCTGCCATTTTAAGCCTAAAAATTTCTTCGTTGTAGGCTTCTTTAAATTCCGGAGATTTAAGTGCTTTATCAAGAACTTGCCTAAGTGTTTTTGTTTTCGTTGTTGTTTTCATATTTTTATTGCATCATTTTGTAGATATCCTCTGCTTTATGTATCTCTTGTATCGGTGTTTTTTGACTCTTTTTGATAAATCCTCGTACAAAATAGATGGTGTTTTTCTTTATAAAAAAGAGCAGCCTGTATTTTTTGACGACCAACTCTCTGATGGGACTCTTGAGCAGTTTTGTGTAAACGGTATCAAAATCTGTCTCCATAGTTTTGATATGAGCTAAAATCTTAGCTTTATCTGCTTCAGAGAGTTGATAAATGAAATCTAATGCTTCATCAAAGAAACGAATTTCAAAATTTTTTATGGACATATAGATAACCTACTCAATAATATTCGACCATTTCTAACATACTGAGATTATAGCAAAAATGCTATAATTGTGTCAATGGCTTACTGCTCTATATTTTAGAGCTCTTATTTCACCACCGGGAATGAAATCACAAAGTCGGTGCCTTTGCCTTTTATGGACTCGACGGAGATTTTGCCGCCCATATTGTTGACGACTTGTGCAGCTATCCAGAGGCCGAGGCCGGTACCACGAATATCCTCGGTGTCCTTTGAACGCACGCGGAAAAACTTACTGAAAAGACTCTTTTGGTCCTCGGCGGAGATGCCGATGCCAGTATCACGCACGCGGATTGAAAGGATGCTGTGCTCTGTTTCTGCAAAAACCTTTACTGAACCGCTCGGCGTATATTTAATAGAGTTACCAATAATGTTCACGAGAATCTGGCGGAGCTTCTCGGGGTCCACATTGATATTGGGCAAGTCCTTTTTCTCGTAGGATATTTCGAGGCCTTTTTCGCGTGCTACATACTGGAACGATTCGATGACTTTTTCTATGATAGGCGTTGCATTTATTGATGCCATATTAAACGTCATTCTTCCCTGCCCAAGGCGAATAACATCGAGGACGTCAGTAATGAGCGCATTCAACTGATCCACCGACGCCATAATGCGCGTGGTATTTTCTCGGTCATCGTCTTTGAGGTTTTGTGACTCTGAAAGCATATCGGCATAGCCCTTTACTACCGTGAGTGGGGTGCGGAGCTCGTGTGCCGCCATTGAGATGAAGTCGTCTTTCATCTGGTCGATATCCTGAAGTTTTTTGTAGAGGACGGTGTAGTCGATAATCTTTGCCTGACGCAAAAGGAGTATAGAAATAGCAAGAACAATAAAAAAGAGGAAGTAATATGCACTACGAATATTTTGCATCGCTATCGCATCGACTGATGCCATCGACACACTAATGAGCAAAATTCCTGAGAGTACCCCGGTCTCACGATCAACGATTCCCCGTACCACGTTCCAATGTCGCTCACCGTTTACCGGCACCGTGAAGAGTTTTGAACTATCGCCTTTGACCCCCACCTCGTTGTAAATGAAATCGTTGTTTTCGTCAGCGGTCCCAACCTCCTCTTTGTTAAGCGATGCAATGACGGTACGTTTGCCGCCGTCGAGCGAGAGGACTTTGAATTCGCTGATAGACTGTTCATTTTGCGCCTTAATACGCTCGATACTTTCCTGCAGAAACGCTGGCTCGTTCATACGAGAAGAAGCGAGCTCAACAAAAATATCCTGCATAACTCCTACGCGCTCTTTTTCTAGGCGCTCCTGGTTACTCTTTGCGACCGAAAGGAACTTCTGTCCGCTCGCCAGGAATGCCAAAGGAATGACGATAATGAGAAAAATCGTATAGATAATCTGCGGATTGTTCCTGGCAAAAAGAAATCCTTGAGAAAAATAGCTGGGGATACGTTTGAACATTTTTATGGACTATTCAGTGGTCTTGCTCATCCTGACACCGAGGAATAGAAAGACTGAAATGAGGACGAGGATGATGACCGTAACGATCCCATAGAAATAATTATTTTGAACAAAACTAGGGGCGGCTTGTGCCTGTGGTATCGCGAGGGCCTCCTCCACCGTAATAGCGCTTGCGGTCTTTACGAATGGGAGAGGATTACTCTTTACGACGACTTTGCCTTTTACATCGGTAATACCGACATACACCTGGTGGTTACCGTCCTCAAGCTCCTTGTCGAGGGTGTAGTTCCAGTTACCTTCGCTGTCGGTCTTGACCGTGACGACGATAGGGAGACTAAAGATATACACGGTTACGAAACTATTGGGAAGTGCTTTACCACGGAAGGTTAACTTGCTGGCGGTCTGCGTGCCATCTGGTTTGGTGATTACTTCTGCCACCTGCACCGCTTCAACCTTGAAGGTTGTCTCGTCCACAACGCCACGCTCTTGCTCGGTGAGCACCTGCTCAAGCTTGAGGACGCTGTCTTCAACTTTTTGTGTTAGGGGATCTACCGCTCCTGCAACTGGTGCTTCTCCCCCGCGAGCGGTGCGCACAATCTCCGCGATGACCTCTTGTCTTTTTGCGGTGTCGCCTTTTTCGAGGGCGTCTTTAAGCTCTTGTGACTTTTCGTTGATTACTTTTTCATAGTCGACAGGGGTTGTTAATTTTGAGGGGCGAGCAGTGGTACCAATTATCCCTGTCTTTGAAATAACCCTCTGCTCTACCGCAGGCTGTGCACTTATTTCTGCTACAGACTTTTCCACCTGTAGCGAAAGTGCTTGCTGTGCCTGTTCCAACCTCCTTTGTTTTTCAGCTTCAATCCTCCTCAAATATTCTTGATTAGAAAGCGTGCTCGTAACGGCAGGTGCTGTTCTGGTTGATGTATTGCTGGTCACCGCCTCCTCACTCTTTTCGTTCTTTACGGTGACCTGTATTGCACTACTGCGCGTCACTACACCATTAAAATCCTCTACTCTTGCAAACAAAAGATACGAGCCATTCTGCGTACGAGAAAGAGAGTCCCATGCATATACCCATTGTGCGCTTGCCGGATCAAACGTTGCCTGCCCAAGGTGCATCACAACTGACGATCCCGCAGGGGTAATACCCACCCCCACAGACTGAGCCTTGCGACTTACCTTTACCACCACACGCTCTGTTCCTGAGATAGTTGTATCACCACCTTGTAATACTACATAGGCCTTAATAGGCGCGAGGGTTTGCGTCGAGGTGATTTGGGTTGTGGGTGCCGTGGCGGTATTAACTGTAGATGTGGTAATGGTGTCGGTGGTAGGCGTTGCGGTGACTTGCGTGTCTGCTGTTTTAACGGTCGTGTCTGTCGTATCGCTAGTTGACGTTGTAGTCATTGTATCGGTAGACCCCGTCGTGGTATTGGTTAGGCTTGTTGTGGTATTTTGCAAAAAATCTGCCGCCAACGCAGTGTACGCCATAGCACTTAAAAAACTTACTCCCATCACAACGCCTATTATTTTTTTCATATTATTTTTCATATTATTAAAATTATATCAAACTTTTTACTGCCTCCTTGATTGAATCCTTGCCCATACCATAATGCTCGATGAGCTCAAGCGGGGTACCCGACTGACCAAACTCATCCTGCACGCCAACAAACTTCATCCGTGTGGGATGTTCTACGGCAAGTATCTCGGCAACCGCAGAGCCCATACCGCCAGCTACCTGGTGCTCCTCTACGGTCACGATAGCACCACACTCTTTTGCGAGAGCAATCACCGCCTCGCGGTCCATCGGCTTCACGGTGCCGATATTCATTACCACTGCACCAATCCCCTCACCCGCGAGCTCGTGCGCTGCCATAATAGCGTTGTACACGAGCGACCCACAGGCAATAATGCCTACTGAAACCTTCACGCCCTCGGGGCGATAAAAAATCTGTGCTTTGCCGATTTCAAACGGTGTGTCTACGGTCGTGATGATGGGTGTCTTTTCGCGAGCAAGACGAATGTATGTTGGCGAGCTTGTCTTTGCCATCGCGAGCGTTGCTTTTTTTGCCTCGATACTATCGCACGGGGTAATGACCACCATACGCGGGATCACGCGCGTCAGCGCGATATCCTCCACCGCTTGATGCGTACCGCCGTCGGGGCCTACGGACACACCCGCGTGTGAGCCGACAATTTTTACGGGGCGGTCATTGTAGCAAATCGTCGTGCGTATTTGCTCCCAGTTGCGACCGGGACTAAACATTGCATACGAAGAAACAAAAGGAATCTTGCCCATCGCCGCCATACCGCTTGCCACCGATGCTGCTGATTGCTCCATGATACCCATTTCAAAAAAACGCTGAGGGAACTCCTTGGCAAACGCATCCATCTTGGTCGACTCGGTAAGGTCGCAACACATCGCCACCACACGCTCATCCGCACGCCCTGCCTCAAGCAAGCCCTCGCCGAATCCTTGGCGAATCGGCGCCTGTTCTACATCTGCATCAAAAAGTTTTGGATTGAGGTTCATATGCTTATTTTACCATCAAGCGAAGCCCAAGACCAGCAGTAACTTTTTGGATGAACGAAAGCGTCGGATTACTGCGCCCTGATTCAAACCGAGCAAGAGCAGATTGGGTCACACCGATTTCCGTCGCGAGCTCTTTTTGTGTAAGCTTTTTCTGGCCCCGCTTCTTAATAATAGCTTCAATGAGATCAAATTCTAAATCGGCCTCAGTCATCGCCTTGCGTACACCAGGGCGCTTCATAGAAGCTTTTTTAAATTGTGCAAATGTTTTCATTTTCATAATGTTTAATATACCATATATGTTATATTAGTACAACTTGTTTTTCAAACTAATCACATAGTCAAGGTCTTTGTGTGTGAGTTTTTGTGTCTTTTTTATAATTGCATGCAAGATAATCGCTTCTTCATTTTTAAAAATAAAGAATATTCTTATATTATTTACCCCAATTACCCGTAATTCAAATATACCAGCAGAAATATTTTTTGTATGCGGGTAGCGAATCGTGTGACCATATTTTTCCAAAAGACCGATTGATTTATTGATTTTCCCTACAGAAATATCATCAAGACTAAAAAGAAAATCGTACATCTCCGAGAAAAGGAAATTAATCTTCATATCTGTGAGCTCACCATGCGCTGTTTTGAACGATTTGACAAGAATTTGTAAGTGAGAGAAATAAGATTTGCTATGAATAAAAACCCCGTTACGTACAAACTAAACACTATATATCCTAACCCTCCAAGAAGTATCCCTAAACCGCCAACCCCCTCCACCACACCAGCCAATCCTACTAATAAAAGGAACACTAAAAAAATAACTACCAATACTGCTCCTATTTTTTTAAAAAGAAGGGCAACCCTTTTAAGATAATCCTCATAAGATAGAGCCTCTTTAATTTTTTGTTTTACAATAACTTCTTGCATTTGATTTAATTCCTCTGCTGAAATATATCGGGGTGATATTTTCTTAACTAACAAAAAACAGAGTAAAAATACTAATGAAAAAATTATTGAGATGACGCCAGGAACGGCAAATAAAACAAAAATGTCATTGTTTAATAACCAAAAAATAATGGCTGCTACCAGTGAAAGAACCCCTACTACAATAAAAAATACTGATAAAAATTTCAGAAAGGATTGCACGTAGTATGCTATTTTCTTCCCTATCATATTATTCATGCTCGCTCATGATTTGTCCGCCCAGGGTGCGGAGCTCGACCATGGCGTTTGCGCCTTGTTCTTTATTGGGTGGGTTGCCGTGCCATTTGTAGTCACGCTGGAACATCTCGACCCCCTTGCCCGGAATCGTGTGCGCGATGATGACTGAGGGCTTTTCAAAAATTGCGCGGGCTTGGTCAACAGCATCAACGATTGATTCCATGTTGTGGCCATCTATCTCGAGCACGTGCCAGCCGAAAGCAGCCAACTTGAGGGCGAGGGGCTCGAGGGGCATTATGTTTTCCGTAAAGCCGTCAATCTGAATATTGTTGCGGTCGACGATAGCGACAAGGTTGTGGAGTTTTTCTTTTCCGGCAAGCATTGCTGCCTCCCACACCTGCCCCTCGTTGAGCTCACCATCACCAAGGAAACAATACACCGTTCTATTTGAGTTGTGCCCGCGGTCGAGGCGGTCAACGAGTGCCATACCGACTGCTTGCGAAAGTCCTTGTCCGAGGGGTCCTGAACTTGTTTCGAGCATAGGTAACCATTCACGATGTGGATGACCCTGCAAACGCGAGCCAAACTTACGAAGTGTTTTTAATTCTTCGACGGGGAAATACCCGGCATGTGCCATCACCGCGTAGAGCACGGGGCAAATGTGGCCATTAGAAAGTACTACACGGTCGCGCTCCTCCCAGGTGGGATTCTTAGGGTCTTGTTTGAGAATATGAAAATAGAAAGCAGTAAAAATATCTGCCATGCCGAGCGGCCCCGCCGTGTGCCCGCTCTTTGCCTCGACCAGCGACTCGACAATCGACGTGCGAATCTCGAGCGCCTTTTCTTCAAGGAATTTTGTTTTATCGTCGTGAAGGTGTGCCATCGGGTTAGTTGTTTAGTTGTTAGCCACTAGCGGCTAGTGGCTAATCATTGTTCCTATTGTACCAAATCTTTTAACTTCATGACAGCCTCGCGCACGTCCCCACTCTCGAGTATTGCCGAGCCGGAAACCAGACGTGTCGCACCAGCCTCGACAAGGCGCTTTGCGGTCTCGAAATTGACCGCACCATCAACGCTGATAGAAAGTTTTGGGCGCAATGCGCGAATAGCACGAATGTGCTCAAGGACACGTTCGTCAAAAGCTTCCCCCTGAAAACCAATACGCGCGATACCCATACACTGAATGAACTCCACGCGGTCGAGATATGGCTCGATGGCAGATATCGGCGTCGTGGTGTTGATGGCAAGGCCAAGCGAGACCAAACTCGGTACCGCAGAGCGAATGATCTCAAACTCCTGCATAGACTCCACATGCACAATAATGCGCCGTGCGCCTGCCGCAACCCACTTGGCAACCCATGCCTCAGGGTCCCCTATCATGAGGTCGACTTCAAAATCAAGATCCTCCCAATGAGGCATACCCTGCTCCTCCTTAACGATTGCATCAAAAAAAGAATCGTGAGGGTACGGCCAGGTGCGACTCGGCACAAATTTGCCGTCCATGATGTCGAGCTGTACCAAGGGTACGACACCAACAAAGAGACCCATCGTCCCCGAAAGGTCGTTGTAGTCGCGTGGCATAATAGCAGGAATAATTTCAATCATAAGATTAAGCGTCAATTTCCCCTATACGTCGAGCATGTTTTTCATCGCTACTAAAAGGTGTTTCGAGCCATAGACGTACTGCTTCTCGTGCTTCATCCTCATCAACAAAGCGTGCGCCGAGAGAGAGAATGTTTGCATCGTTATGCTCACGCGAGAGAACAACGATATCAAAAGGTCCGCCGTAGTACACTGCTGCGCGCACCCCAGGAACACGGTTGGCACACATCGCCTCTCCTTGCCCTGACCCACCAAGAATGATACCGCGCGACTCTGGGTTCAGTGCAACCGCCTCGGCAACTGGCCGAATAAAATCTGGATAATCATCGAGCGCCTCGAACGAACGCGCGCCCATATCCTCCACTTCATGCCCAAGCTCTTTCAAAAACGGCACGAGTGCCTCTTTGAGCTCAAACCCTGCGTGATCGGTGCCGATATAGATTTTCATTGTTTATTCAAGGAACCCTGCAACACGAACAACGTGCTGTACGAGGGTATTCGTGTAGCCCATTTCGTTATCGTACCATGACATTACTTTCACGAGATTGCCATCTACAACGCGTGTTAGTTCAAGGTCTGCAATGGCGCCATAAAGTTGTCCGATAACATCAGACGATACAATAGGCTCATCTGTCACCGTAAAAATACCTTCCCATCGTGGATCCTTTGCAGCATCACGGAGAATCTGATTTACTTCCTCTACTGAAGTGTTTCGCTTTGCAATAAAAGTAATGTCGGCAACAGAGCCCGCAACTACCGGTACGCGCACCGCAATACCGTCAAACTTTCCTACAAGACTTGGCACTGCCTCGGTCACGGCAATGGCCGCACCCGTTGAACCGGGAACCATATTTTGCGCTGCGGCGCGTCCTCCACGAAAATCCTTACCGCCAGGGCCATCAACGATTTTTTGCGTACCTGTGTATGCATGTGTCGTATTCAAAATCGCCTTCTCAATACCAATCGTCTCATTTAAAATGCAGATAAGTGGTGATGCAGCGTTCGTGGTACATGAAGCATTCGAGGAAATCTGAGCAGTAGCGAGCTTTTCGTCATTGATACCCATAAGCACCGTGACGCCCGTGATACCTGGCGCATCCTCTCCTTTCACTGGTGCAGTAATGACCACGCGCTTTGCACCAGCATCCAGATGTACTTTTGATTTTTCGTAGCTTGTATAAAAACCAGTAGACTCAACAACTACATCGATATCATACTTGCCCCAAGGGAGCTTGGTTGCATCTTTTTCCTGTACGAGGATTACCTTTTCTCCGTCAACGATAAAGCCTGGCTCCACACCATCAGATGCCGGCACGACCGTCACATCAAAATCAGCCTTGCCGTACGCGGTATCGTACTTGAGGAGGTACGCCATGTTCTCAGGATCACCAAGGTCATTCACCGCCACAATCTCAAGTTCGGGTCGCGTGCGTGCGAGTTTATAAAACGCGCGTCCAATGCGCCCAAATCCGTTAATAGCTACGCGTACTTTTTTCATAATGCTTTCCGTGGTTATCAATTAGTAAATGTGCGTATATTTTATCACAATTTAGTAAAAAACACGCAATTGCGTGTTTTTATCCCTATGAATATAGTTCGCTATGGCTGCCAATATCAACAAACTCGATATGCTCACTATCTATTTCTTCGAAAACCGCGCGAATGTCGCCGGTAACATTGATACTTCTGCACCCGACCCATTTACCACCGAGTGCATGATTATTAAGCAATGAGTAATGTGGGTCTTTTATAAACAAAGTAAGCCTTTCATAAAATTTTTCTTTTATCACTTCTGACTGTTTACGAAGCATCTTTTTAAACACACGACTGTAGGTAATGACCATAATTAAATGGGCAAACTAGGAGCGAAGAGACTTTATCATGCTTTCAGCGTTATGGAATGGCCCAACAGACTTTCCTTGCGCACGTTCACAACGAGCAGACTCGATAGATTTCTTGAGTCTTGCTGACGGCTCCAAAACCGAAAACGAAACTGTTTTGCTTCGAGCTAAATTCTTTAGTGACGCATTGATAATCGCAGACAAAGAAAACCCAAGCTCATCAGCAACCTTTTGCGCCTCCTTTTTTACCTTAGGGTCTATTTTGATGTTAAGTACCGCTGTTTTCATATATGACAAAGTATATACTTTGTCATTATTACTGTCAATCGCAATTACCTCTACCTTAACGCCTCTTCAAAGAGTGTTTTGAGGGTTGCGGGGTTTCCGGAACCTTTTGATGCTTTCATTCCCTGCCCTACAAAAAATTGCAGGAGTGCGACTTTGCCCGCCTTGTAGTCAGTAGCAACCGTAGGGTTCGCAGAAATTACCTCAGCGACGATAGCTTTCAGCGCATCAACATCATTTTTCTGGATGAAGCCATTTTTTTCGGCAATGGTACGAGGTGCGCCACCTTCGGCATACATAATAGCAAGCGTGTCCTTTGCCCCACGCGAAGAGAGGTCGCCGAGTTTAATCATGGTTATGAGGTCCGCAAGGGTAAGGCCTGTTATTCCTCCGATGGTGCCGGTGTTTTTCATAAGCCCCACCAAATCAGAGGTGATGTAGTTTTCAATAAGTGCACTTGAAGGGCGGTCGCCACCTATCGCATTTACCGCATCTTCAAAAAGACCACCGATAAGTGCATCGGCAACAAATGCCTCTGCATTCTCAGGCTTCACCCCAAACTCGCGCACCAACCGATGACGTTTTTCCCAAGGAAGCTCAGGCATCGTTGCCAATAGTGCTTCGTGTGAAAATTCAGGAATTTCGCTGATTTTTAATTTTGGTAAATCAGGGTCAGGGAAATAGCGATAATCGTGTGCACTTTCTTTTTTACGCTGTGAGAAGGTAACCTGTTTGGTTTCATCCCATCCGCGCGTTTCCTGTACAATCTCACCCGGACCGCCGTCGAGAATCTTTGTCATACGCTCTACCTCAAACGCAATGGCGCGTTCAACGGAACGGAATGAGTTCAAGTTTTTCACCTCAACTTTCGTGCCGAGGTCATCGGTCTTTGATATTGAAATATTCGCCTCGACACGCATCTCGCCTTTTTCCATATTCGCATCAGATACACCGAGCGTGCGAAGCAAGAGTTGCAACTCCCTTGCAAACGCACTCGCCTCTTCGGCGGTCTTGATGGTTGGTGTCGTCACGAGCTCCATCAAGGGCACACCCGCGCGATTGTAGTCGACAAGACTTCCTGCGCTCCCCTCATGTGAAGAGCTTGCGGTATCCTCCTCAAGATGCACACGCTCAAGAGCGATGCCATTTAAAACACCACCCGAAACAAGCGGGTATTTGTACTGACTGATCTGGTACCCCTTTGGGATGTCGGGGTAAAAATAATTCTTGCGATCAAACTCCGTAAAATCCGCGAGCTTGCTCCCGAGCGCTGTACCAACACGCAAAACATGCTTCACCGCCTCGCGGTTGATAACCGGCAATGTACCCGGGTGCGCCATACACACAGGACAAATATTCACATTCGGCTCTGCGTTAAAAGGGTCGTTCGCAGAATTGCAGAACATTTTTGTCTTTGTTTTCAGCTCGGCATGAACCTCCAGCCCAACCGTCAGTTTGTAACTCATATAAAGGGGAGTATAGCACAGAAATATGAAGGTTTCAGCCCTCAAAAGAGCACTAAATAGCTAACATTACAACACATCTGCCATCCGCGAAGGACGGTCCTTCGCAAGTTTCTATGCAGACAATTCAGAAAGGTACACGAAAAAATAACCGCCAATCCATAACAGGGCAATAATGAGAGTGATCCACAACATAACCTGTTTAAGAGAAGGCTCGTTACTACCCTTCCATTTTAGGAACATTTTTGCTGTAAAATAATACGCTCCCATATAGACAAGCAGCCAGGTAGGTTGCTCGAAGAAATAATCTTTGCCGCTTACTTCGTAACGCGTGGTTGCGTCTTCAAAGTATCCAAAATAGGGTGAGTACGATATCCATACCTGCAATAAGGTAAAGTATATAAGACTCATAATTACCACTCTGTTCGGATTCTCTGCAGAAAGAATTTTCTTCCTCAATATCATTGATGATACGAGCATAGCAAAAAATCCAGCCACCGCAATAAGCCTTAATCCTTGCCAAAAATCAGCGAAGAAAAAGCCAAAAAAATTTCCAAAAGGAAGTCCTAGGAGTTGCAGAACCAGTGAAAAAACTAGAAAACTCACTATAAACAAGAAAAAGTGCTGGAACCCTACCCACACAGGAGAATCTTTACCTACTATCTCAGTATTTAATATTGCCATATGTTAATTATACATCTTTGCGATCAAACCCCAAGGTCTGGTCTCACCTTGATTAAGCAAAACAATTTCATATGGGGATACCCTATATGAAAACCCTTAGGCTGCTGCTTTGAGAAGCTTCAGAAGTTCATCTTGGAATGACTTCATGACCTCGTCGTCAATAATCGAAATGGCAAACAATTGAGCAGTGTTGGGGTGTGCTTTTTTCATTGCCGCAGAAACTTCCTGCACGCGTTCGGGAGTTACCATATCGGTCTTGCTGAGAATAATGATTTCCTGTTTTTCTGCAAGCTCCTTGTCGTAGGCGGCGAGTTCTTTGCGTACCGTCTCATACACCGCGAGAGGATCTTCGTTTTCGAGGGACACTAAGTGCGCGAGCATCTTGGTGCGCTTCACATGACGGAGGAACTTATGACCGAGACCGCGACCTTCTGATGCACCTTCAATGAGCCCTGGAATGTCCGCAATAATAAAACCGAAACATTCACCGAGGTTTGGCTCGAGGGTGGTAAAGGCATAGTCGGCAGTCTTTGCGCTGGCGCGCGTGAGGGTGTTAAGCAAGCTTGATTTGCCAGCGTTGGGCAAACCAACGAGCCCGAGGTCAGCAACAATCTGAAGTTCGATTTCAAACTCTGCTTCAAAACCTTTCGTGCCAGGAATATGCTCCTTGGGCGAGCGGTTGATTGAGGTTTTGAAATGCTCGTTGCCGTAGCCACCGCGACCACCCTTGAGGACCATTACTTTCTCCCCTTCTTTCAAAAGCGAAACTTCTTCGCCCGTACGCATGTTGCGCACAATAGAACCGATAGGAAGATCGAGAATAAAATCATCACCGTTCTTGCCGTGAAGACTGTCGCTACCGCCGTCACCGCCACGCTCTGCGAAGAATTCTTTCTGATGGCGATATTTAATGAGAATATGCACGTCGCGAATAGCACGTACGTACACGTCTCCACCGTGACCACCGTCACCGCCCGAAGGACCGGCAAATTCCTTGCCTTTTTCGTGCTTCCAACGCTCAACGCCGTTTCCGCCGTCGCCCGCTTTCATATAAATACTGAGTTCGTCGATAAATGCCATAAAATAGTTAAAAGTCTTAAAGTCGAAAGTCTATAAAGTCACTCAAATTCATGAGCTTCCTGACTTAATTGAATAGAAATATAAAATAACACAAAAAACACTTCTTCGCAATCCCTGGATGGATTCAATGCACTTATTCCTGTATTCACTTTCGACTTTGCGGACTTTATAGACTTTCGACTGCGAGCTTCGCGAGCATTAACGCTCCTTCTCTGGATCCAGCAACCGCAATGAAGCGCTTGTTGTGACAAAAGATTGCGTCGGGTACGCCTGAAGCGTCTGCGAGCTCTTGATCGCGCTTGCCTGCCCACGACACGGGGAGGTCTTTTCTATTTTTAAATGCATGCACATCACTGCGCACCGTCTCAACCTTCCACTTGCCGGTATTACCTCGGTCGGGTTTTACCACATAGAGTGGCTCTGATTTTGAACCAAGTGCCTCGTACCATGGATAGTGATCCTCGAGGACGATAATGCGTTTGTCTTCCGCTTTTTCGTATGCCTCTTCCGCACGGTGTTTCCCCTCTTCTTCGGCACATGCACGGACAATCTCGCGCGCAAGCATTTTCTTTGCCATTTCAAATGCCTCAAAAAAACCTTCGTCCTCGGTGCGGTCCTCGTTCCATGCAGGACGAAACGCACTAATCGCATCATGAATCAAAAGTGGCGCTACGGCACCAATAATCGAAAATGTTTCGATACCATTGTCCCCCGCATCAATAGGCTGCACCAAGCGCTCGTCGAGCATGCGTGCGGCATATGCCGAGTGGGTCAAGCTTTCTCCGTATTCTTTCCACACGAGCCCAATTGATGAGTACGGAATGCCATTCTCGCGCACTCCGGCTCCGCCCATTTGATGATGGTCAAAACGCCCTATCTTTGGGTCGTATATACCTCCCACGTCCACCACATAGTCGCCCGTCGCCCAGACCTCGGGGTCGCGACTGCGTGCTATCTCTACGGCGCCGTCGTTCAAAAGAGCGAGTGTCGCGCACGCAAAAACCTCATCAGTGTGGAAATTACCGCTGTGGGTTACTATCTTTTTCAAGTTTTTGGTGTTCTCGTCGTTCATAATAAAGAGTCAAGAGCTTCTGAAGTAAAATGAATGCTACCACGAAAACGACAATCAACAAAGCGAACCGCGATGCATTACGCGTAATATGAACCGCGGCATAACCAAAAAAGTGTCCCACGGCGAGGTACAATGACACCCAAAGAATCGACGCAAAAAACTCTGCGCGCAAGAAAAGTTCAAACTTCACCTTGAGCACCCCCGACATAATAACCGTTGCGCGGTTTGCTCCATAAATGAATTTTGAAAAGAATATGGACTTGAACGGCCGTTCTCGAAAACGCGGCAAGAAATACGTAATGGCTCTCTCTGCCCAAGAAATCGTTCTCTGAGCAAAGGCTTTGTCTTTAAGTATCGAGCCGAGGTAGTACCACAGCACATTTCCCAGGACGACACCCAGGAGCGATATCCAAAATACGTCACCGACTCAAACGCCTCGAGGTTGGCGAGCATCCCCGCAATAATCAGAAAAATCTCCCCTTCAAGCAACATTGCCAAAAACAAAATAAAATACCCCGTGTAGCGGTGTATTTCAACAAAAGAAATAATATGTTCGATGGTGAGGTTTTCCATAAAAAACACTGATGCGCACAAATGAAGCTATTCGTCGTCGCGGTCTTTCAAAAGGAAACCGACAAGGACGCTCACTACGGACATTGCGAGGGCGCCCAAAAATGCTGCGGTAAAGTTTGCGACTTCAAATCCTTCCACAAAATTTCCGATACCCCAAAAGAGGAGGGCGTTCACCACGAACGAAAAAAGTCCAAGCGTGAGAATCGTTATAGGAAGAAGCACCATAAGGATGATTGGTCGCACGATGAGGTTCGCCAACCCCCAAAAGAATGCAACGAGAAGCGCCGTACTAAACGAAGCGATAGCGATGCCCGGAATAAAGCTCGGGAGGGCAAGGAGGGCAAGGGCGACGATAATCCATTTAGCAATGAGGCGCATAGTTAGTATGTTTTATTTCTGAGGGACAAGATTTTTTACTTCGCCTTTGCTAAACGCTGCGATGTTTTCCGTCGTGGTGTCGAGAATGCGCTTGATTGCCTCATCGGTGTTGAACGCGTTGTGTGGCGCAATGATAGCGCGTGGGTGCTCGATGAGGTAGTGGTTGGCAAGGGTGGTTTTGAGCGCTTGTTCATTTGGGTGTGCATCAAAAATAAGCTTGGTTTCATCTTCGATGAACGCTTCTTCTTCGAGAACATCGAGTCCTACCCCCAGGAGAATCTCTTCACGCAGGCCCTTTACCAATGCTTCTGTCTCTACAAGTGCGCCACGGGCGGTATTGATGAGCACACTCCCCTTTTTCATTTTACTGATGTTGTCGACATTCAAAATATGGTGCGTCTCCTTCATATACGGCAAGTGAACACTTACGACATCCGACTGCGCCAGGAGCTCGTCGAACGATACATACGTGAAACCCATCTCCTGCGCCATGCTTTCTTTAGGGAACGCGTCAAAGGCGATGACGTTCATCTCAAAACCTTTTGCTATGCGAATCATATGCGCACCAATGCGCCCAGTGCCGAGAATACCGATGGTGCGACCCTTGAGGTCAAAACCGCGGAGCCCTGCCTGAGAAAAGAGTCCTTCGTCTTGCACCTTTTTTACACACTCATACATTTTGCGCGAAACCGTAAGGAGGAGCGCCATCGCAAACTCTGCGACGGTATTCTCGCCATACGCAGGAACGTACGAGACCGTAATACCGCGTGTTTTTGCTTCTGCGGTATCGATATGGTCAAACCCCGTCGAGCGCGCAGCGATGTGTTTTAGGTTTGGAAAACGATTGAGTACATCTTTGTTGACGGGTGAGTTCACAAACACTGAAAGAACTTCTGCTCCCTCATCGCGAAAATCCGCATGGTCTGTTGTTGTGCCTTTGAGAAATACTATCTCATGACCAGGAAGCCTCTCTGCGATATATCCTTGCTCCCAATCTTCGTTGTAAAAATGTATAATCTTCATAATTTCCTATTGTAACACGTTAGCGTACTCAGCTTCAATCTGAACCAATCGTTCGTACTTTACCGCACGCACCTGTTGCGAGGGTGCGCCTGCCTTTAGGCCATATGCACCAACCCCCACCGCAAGGTCTGCAATGAATGAATCATCGGTTTCGCCAGAGCGATGAGAGACGACGGTCTTCCATCCCGCCTGATGCGCAAGGCGTATCGTGTCATATACCTCAGAGAGCGACCCGACTTGGTTGGGCTTGATAATAAGTGCGTTGCCTGCGTGCAGTACAATCATCTCGGCAATGACTTTTGGGTTGGTAACGGTGAGGTCGTCCCCTACCACGAGCGTCCCCTCAGGGGCATCTGCTAAAAGTTTCGCAAATGCTTGTGGATCATCCTCAGCAAAAGGGTCCTCTATGCTCCGCAATGGGAAACGGCTCATGAGGTCACCGTACACTTCGTTCAAAGCCTCCCGCGGATAGTTTGTACCAATGAGACGATATCCCTCCTTGTTCAAAAACTCCGTGGCTGCAGCATCAATACCGAGGAAAAAAGTAGGTTCGCTGTCGATAAGATCTGCGAGTATCTCAAACGGCCTATCAAGGGTGGCGAGCTTTGGCGCATAGCCACCCTCATCACCAAAAGGCACTTCCTCCACCGTCTCTTCACGGACAATCTCGCCAAGTTTGCTAAAAAGTTTTTTCGCACGAGCGTAAGTCTCTCTTACTGAATCAAGACCTCCTGCCACAACAATGTACTCCTGAAACGGCAACTTGAAATCAGCATGGGCGCCACCATTGAGTACGTTCATATAGAGGCGTGGAAATCCCGCAGTAAATCCTTCACTCTTTGCGATGAATTTCCAGACGGGTAGCTTATTCTTCGCCGCAGACAATTTTGCAAAGGCGATACTTACCGCGAGGATACCATTTGCACCGAGGCGTGATTTGTTGGGCGTACCGTCAAGCTCTATCAAAAAGTCATCAAGTGCGCGCTGGTTTTCAAATGTTCTCGCGAGAAGCTGCGGGAATACTTCTTCGCGCAAAAGATGGAGTACGTCCTCCACGCCCCTCCCGTCCTTGTCTCTTTTTTCGAGAGCTTCTTTTGACCCCGTACTTTTACCCGAAGGGACGCTCGCCTGCACCATGTGCTCGCCGGACACAAGCATAACCTCTATCGTTGGTCGCCCACGAGAATCAAAAACCTCTTTCGTCTCTGCCCTGTCTATTGTTATCATCATAATTTATTCTGTGAGTGTTAAATACCAATCCGAAACATTTGCCCCTGTGCGCCCGGTGTCGATATGCGAGCCAACTTTTTCAAAAAACGCATATGCCTGATTTTCTTCAAGCGCGACCAAGGGGTCCATGCCAAGCTCTTTTGCATGTGCGAGTGTCGCCTCATCAGCGATTGCTCCCGCAAATGGTGTGTTGTCCCAACCGTCTGACGTGGCACCAATAAACACTTGCCCCTTTTTAACGTGCGGCAGTGCTCCAAGTACGGCCACCTGACAGCGACCACCCTTGCCCGGCTTCTTCACGGTGACCGTTGTCTCGCCGCCAAACAGACGGCAGGTTTTTGGCTCGGTCGCCTCCAAAACCAACTGCTTGCCAATATCTTGCGCCTCTCCCTGAAGCTCCGCATTTTCGATACGCGCCGCATAGCCAAGTTGCGCAGCCGCACTTTTCATCGCTTCAAGCGCCTTCACGTTGGTGACAAATAAGAGATTATGAACACGCTCGAAATACATACTTTCTTTAGGGGTCTCAATGATTTCGCAACGAGGAATCCCGCACTTCTCGGCGATATTGTATTTACTCAAAATAGCATGGGCATCCTCCGCAGTTGTGGGGTCCATAACCGTGGGGCCCGATGCAATCATACTCATATCGTTCCCCGGAACATCCGAAAAAATGAGCGACACAACGGTTGCGGGGTATGCCATTCTTGCAAACTGCCCCCCTTGGATTCGCGAGGTGTGCTTGCGCACCGTGTTAACCTCGGCGATAGTTGCACTCTGCTCCATGAGGGACTTGGTGATTGCGGTCAGGGTGTCGCAAGAAATATCATTCGGTAGGCACAAAAGAGAGGATCCGCCTCCAGAAATGACCGTAATCAAAAGGTCACGATCGGTGAGCCCCTCCGCAAGATCAGCAATGGACTTCGTGATTGCAATGTTCGTCTCCGAGGGAAATGGGTGGGTGCCGACTTGCGAGCGGAGTTTGCGCAGTGTTGCTCCACGTACGTCCAAAATGATTCCGTCCGTAAGGAACGCCCCGAGTTTTTCTTCAAATGCCTCGCCGGCATCAAGGGCGCATTTTCCAATCCCCACAAAAAAGATGCGCTCGTACGCGTTGAGGTGAAATAACTGCCCACCGACCTTGAGCACCTTGCCGTCAATCTCCACTTCCGAGCGCACGACTTCTTTGGTAAGAATCGCACGATACCCCGCCTCAAGTATCTCGAGTGCGTGTTCGCGAAGCGTCGTCGTCGCAAGCTCGGCACCATTTTTGATGATTGAAAAACCCATACAGATATAATATCACACGCTTCCCTTTTGCTTAATACGCTATTTGCGAGAATTTTTAAAAAATGGTATAATGTACATATGTTCAGGCCCGGCAAACGGGCTCTTTCATTGCTATGATCGAAGCATTTTTCAACGGCATCTTATATGTATTCCTTTTTGTAACCCTCTACCTCGAGGTGTTCTTTCTCATTACCTTTTTCGAGGAGCGTGGCAACCTTACAGAAAAATCTAAGAACAAGAAGCTTTCCTACTACCCCTCGACCACCATCATTGTTCCCTGCTGGAATGAAGAAAAGACGGTTGCGGGGACCATTCATTCGCTCTTGCGTTTAAATTACCCCAAAAATAAACTGAACATTTTCATCGTCGACGACGGTTCGACCGACAATACGTGGGAGGTTATCCAGAAATTTGCCAACAATCCTCAAATCACGCTCATCAAAAAAGAAAATGGCGGCAAGCACACCGCCGTGAACCTCGGCATCAAGGAATCAAACTCTGAGCTTATTGGCTGCCTTGACGCAGACTCGTTTGTTGAAAAGGACGCCCTCCTCGAAATTGCCCGCGCATTTAACGAGGACAAGCTCATGATGGCCGCGACACCAATGCTTGTCGTTCACGAGCCACAGACCATGCTCCAAAAAATGCAGAAGACCGAGTACCACACGGGTGCCTTTTTGAAGCGCATGCTCTCACCACTCGACGCCATCAACGTAACCCCGGGGCCTTTTTCTATCTTTCGTAAAGAAGTATACGAAAAGATTGGTCTCTACAAAAAAGCGCACAACACCGAAGATATGGAGTTCGCCCTCCGTATGCAGGCACACCACATGCGTATTCGTAACGTACACACGGCGCAGGTGCACACCAAAACCCCCGACACACTCTACAAACTTTATCGTCAACGTCTTCGTTGGGCATACGGCACGATGAAGAATACGCTCGATTATCGTTTTATGATTTTCCGTCGTGAATATGGCATCCTTGGTATGATTACCCTCCCTCTCTCGTTCTTTGGTGTCTTTATTTTCCTTTACAATTTCGGCTTCATTGCTTTTCACTCAATACAAAGATTGCTCGAGAAAGCGATTCAAATCAGTACGACAGGTTTTTCGTTTGCTATACCACAATTTGATTCTTTCTTTTTCAACACCGACTTTATGGCACTTCTATCATATGTCTTTCTCGGGCTTGGGCTCTTTATTATCTGGAATGGAGTGCGGCTCGCCGAGGGTCGTTTCCGTCCGACCACTGGTATCTTTTATTTCATTGTACTCTATGGTATTGTGGCACCACTCTGGTTCACTCGTGCAGTATGGAATGTACTCTTCTCAAAGGGAACTAACTGGCGATAAACCCATATAAACATTATGCGCGCAAAAATTGAAACAAAAAAATACATACTCACCTTTGTTATCACAGCCATGGTATTTTTCGGTGCTCTTTTGGCGAGCAACCGCTTTGCTGAACGCCGATTGAGCGAAGTAAAGTCAATTGAAGACAAGATCTCCCTTGACCTCCTCTCGTCCGAGACACAGTTCGCACTTCTTAAAGAATCGTCGTGTAAAGCAATCGACCACTCGACCGCATTCTCCGAGGAACTCAACTCGCTCACGCAAAAGCTTTCGTACATGGAGGACAACCTCGGCGGAGAAAACCCCGAAGTGCTTTCCCTCAAAAAATATTACTCGCTCCTCCAGATTAAAGACTCGCTCCTTGTGAAGCAGGTCAACGAAAAGTGTGGCGTAAAGCCCATCACCATCATCTACTTCTACTCCAACAAAGGCGACTGTGATGAGTGCAAGCGCGAAGGCTACGTACTCACTAAACTCCGCGAAGAATACCCTGAGCTCCGTATCTATTCGTTTGATTACAACCTCGACCTGTCGGCAGTCAAAACCCTCAAGTCAATTTATGGCGTAAAGAACACTCTTCCTGCGCTCATCATCTGGGATGAAAATTATTATGGATTCAAGAGCGCTACGGATATCGAAAAAATCGTCCCCCAATTAAAACGCCTTCGTGAAGCACGCGAAAAGGCAGCACAAACAAAGACCGCAACGAGTACGAAAAAATAAATTAAAGAACCGCCGCGAGTCATAGAGACTCACGGCGGTTTAATTATTTACCCCGGAACAGAGGTTTTAGAACAAAACACGTTGCTATCATACGTGATGTCCGGAAGGAAATCCTCGGGTAATGCATATGCGTGACTGACAACCCATGCTATTCGTGATAACATTGGGTGCTCACTCGTAGCAGTGACCCAGCCACACCAAGGACATCTGACCTTAGATGTTTCAATCAGACGCTCCTTGTCATTTTCACAAAAGAATTTCCACTCTGCAATCGAGCTTGTTTTTCTACACTGGTCACGTTCACACGTAACACCCTGAAGCAACAGAGTTTTATCCCATTCGATCCTCAAGCGATAGAGATGTCGGTCTGCACAAACCATCAGGCCATCATGCCCCCTAGCGAGATGGTGGTCACGGTCATTAAGCTGTTCCACCATCTGATGGGCGATTTCAGCGAGTTTCATGTCTACTTCTTTGCTGCTGAGCACCTCAGACATCATATCTCTCCTTTTAAAAGTCCAAAAACCCTGACAGGAATAATATCACGCACTCCTGGAAATGCAATACCGCCACGAATTGTTCAACTCGTGGCGGTATTGCATTTTCCCCTATTTAAATCTTACGCCCTGTCTTTGTTAACTTCAGTTTTCTCAATGAGTTCCATAAACTCAAGCACCTCGCCAGTATATGTTGGAACAACTGAGCCGTTGTAGTGGTGGAGCTTTTCCTCGGTGGTTGTGCCGTTGTAGTAGCGTGAGGTGACAGGATTATTCCCGCCCAAGTTATGCGCCACCGTTTCAATAGCCGCGTCCCATGATTTGAACTTTACGATCTTACATGAGCCCCATCCGAATGGATTGTACCCGCAGGCAAACTTACCACCAGTAGATTCCTTAATCGCAATCGCGGGCAAAAGGCGCCAGTCGAGACCATTCTTCTCTGCCTCAGCAACGAACTTCGCTCCGTGCCCCTCAAGAGGCATACCACGCTTAGCAAAGTAAGCATCAATCTTGCCAGCACGTTCTTCTGCAAGCGATACCGACTCCTCTACTACGGCGTAGTTCGAAAAGAGGTTCATCTCATATAACATCGCGAATGGTGAGCTGGCGGTAAAAAAAGGAAGCAGCACGAGCCCACGAGCGAATTGTATTGTTTGTTTTTTCATAGAATGGCAATGTGTGCTTTGCCGAACGCCGTGTTTGTATATCGCCCAAGAACTTCTTTAAAGAAAAAGGCACCTAACGAAAGGTGCACTTACTCTTCATTGACGATAGGTCTATACTAGCATAGTCGAGCCAAAAAGTCAAGCATTTTGACCGGTTTTTAGAGGGTATTTTCTAAAAAATTGGTAAAATACCCTTGTTTAACAAGGGTATTTTAGGAGAGGCCTTTACAAGTACATTTTGGTGTTTTGTCGTCCAAATCAGCCATTGACCCCTAAAAACTGAAACCTTGGTGTCTTTTTACCAGCCACCTCAACCTCCTCCAAAAACATAGCAAGAGGTCTAACCCAAAGCCCTTTTTCACCATAAAGTGCTTGGTAAACTACCATCTTTTCGAGCGTTTCGCTGTGCTCTGCCACACCCAACACCCGATATTGGTGCCCTTTATGGTGTTCGTAGATACCTGGCTGTATGGTTCTCATAATTATGATTCATCTAAAATGATACGTTTTTCAAACCTCCCTCGCTCTTCTGCTTTCCTTTCTTGTTCGACCGCGAGTGCTTCTTTATTAAAACCCTTGTGTGTCATTATGGCGTCCAGTACCTCGGCGATGTCCGCAAGTTCCTCAATACTCTCTGCTTCCAAAAATTCCGCGACCTCTTCATTTAGCTTCTCTTTGAGCTTTGCCCAATATTCCGCCTCGTCGGCAATATGAAAAACCGCCTTCTCCCCTTTCGCTTCGATGCGCTCAATTATTTTATCGCGTACGAGTTTATGGTAGTACATATTTTACCCTTATATTATAGTTCCTTACAAAGAGGACTGGTAGGACAGCTTGTTGTATTCGTCGGTAGGATATTCAATAATTCCTTCCTCGTGCCACAAAGCGAAGGTTGCAATACCGGCATCAAGCGCCAACCTGCTGCACACCGTGCAATATGGTTTGCCTGATTTCTTGATATTTCCATTTTCGTCAACCCTTACAAAATAGAGTCTTGATCCTTGTATCTTTTCAGGATTACTTTTTAACGCGCCCATGATTGCGCGCCATTCGGCATGTACACAACTGCTTGGTCCAGGTTCATTGCCACAGATTCGTCCTTCTTTTTTATCCAAAGGGGGCGCATTGTACCCTTCTCCGATTATTTCACCGTCACAGACAATTACCGTTCCACATTTTGTCTCAAGACACAGGGCCTTTTCAGCAACGCGCGCTGCTCTCCTCATCCAACCTATCGCGTCCTTTTCCTGTTGCCCTGTTAGGTATTCCATATCCCTATTACGCTCCGTGGCAGTGTTTGTATTTTTTGCCGCTACCGCAGGTGCAGGGGTCGTTGCGTCCTATTTTTTCTACATGGATAGGTTCTGCTGTAGGTTTCTCACTCTCTCCCCCGCCAATCTCGAGCGCTTGTTTGACAACCTTGCGTGCTTGTTCTTCCTCTTTTACAAAAGCGCCGGCACCAATAGTAGGAAGTATGCGAAGAATCTCGCCTTGTACCGACTCTTTCATTTCGCGGAACATACGGAGTCCCTCTTTTTTGTATTCAACGAGCGGTTCGCGCTGACCATAGGCACGAAGGTTGACCGAGGATTTCATGTACTCCATTGACTCGAGATGCTCCATCCACATCATATCAATGACCTGCAAAATGAGACGTTTGACTGCGCGATAAAATTCCTCTTCACCAATCGCGGCAATCTTTTGGTCAATATGCGCAAGTATTTCTGGATTACCCGCAACTATCTCGGCAAGGTATGCTTTCGCGCCTGATTCTGCAGAATCATGCCGCGCAGTGTCCGTTGAAGCGCGGGCCCCCTCGTTCATAAGCACCTCGCGACGAGCACCGTACACGTAGGCGCGCTGCTGGGTCATGACGTCATCGTACGAAAGCACGTGCTTGCGGGCATCAAAATGGAAACCTTCTATTTTCTCCTGCGCGGTCTCAAGCGAACGAGAAATGAGTTTGTTTTGAATGGCTTCGTCCTCGGGGATACCCAGTTTGCCCATCATGTTTTTAACGACATCAGACGCAAAAACCCGCATTAAGCTATCTTCCATTGAGACAAAGAATTGCGTCTCTCCTGGGTCACCCTGGCGGCCTGCACGGCCACGCAGCTGGTTGTCGATGCGTCGCGCCTCGTGACGCTCGGTACCAAGCACAAAAAGTCCGCCGAGGTCCTTGATCTCCTCTGCTTCTTCGCGCGAGCCCGGATTACCACCAAGCTTGATATCCACACCACGACCTGCCATGTTGGTTGCAATAACCACCCCACCCTTGCGGCCTGCTTGTGCGATGATTTCACCTTCGCGTTCATGATTTTTTGCATTCAACACCTCGTGTCGCACCCCTTCACGCTTGAGGTATTCTGAAAGGAGTTCGTTCTTTTCAATAGAGACCGTACCAATGAGCACTGGCTGTCCTTTTGTATTAAGCTCCTTAACCTTGCGCGCAATAGCCTGGAACTTGCCTCGTTCTGTCTGAAAAATAAGATCATCACGATCAATACGCGCTACCCCACGATTGGTAGGAACTTTGACCACCTCGAGTCCATACACTTTAAAAAATTCTTCACTCGAGGTCTCGGCCGTACCGGTCATACCCGCAAGCTTTTCATAGAGGCGGAAGTAGTTTTGGAAGGTAATAGACGCAAAAGTGCGTGACTCCTGCTGGATTTTAACCCCCTCTTTTGCTTCGACTGCTTGATGGAGTCCTTCTGACCAGCGGCGACCTGGCTGCATACGGCCCGTAAACTCATCAACAATCATTACCTCACCCTCGCGCACCACGTACTCTTTGTCACGATGGAAAAGTGCTTGCGCTCGTACCGCCGTCTCTAAATGATGCACATACTTTACGCCGCGTTCAGTATAAATATTATCAATGCCCAAAAGCTCCTCGGCTTTGTTGATGCCTTCATCGGTGAGCTGTACTGCTTTGAGTTTCTCGTCCACCGTATAGTGCTCCCCTTCTTTAAGCTTGGCGGCAATCCCGGCAAATACTTCATAAAGGTTTTCTGCATCACCTGATGGTGCTGAGATAATGAGCGGGGTGCGTGCCTCGTCGATTAAAATCGAGTCGATCTCGTCCACGATTGCGTAGTGGTACTCACGCTGAGCAAGGTCCTCGGGAGCGTATGCAATATTGTCACGCAAATAATCAAAACCAAATTCATTGTTGGTGCCGTAGGTAATATCCGCAGCATACGCCTCGCGCTTTGAACACGGGCGCATAAATTCGTGAATAACTTTAAACGAACCTACTTCATCACGCTCGGCATCCTTGTCTTTGTGCTCGGGGTCGTAGAGATATGATGAGTCGTGATTGAGCACCCCCGTTGAGAGACCGAGGAATGCATAGATCTGCCCCATCCATGTCGCATCACGACGTGAGAGATAGTCGTTCACGGTGACGACATGCACTCCTTTCCCCGTGATTGCATTTACATACGCAGGGAGGGTTGCGACAAGGGTCTTTCCTTCGCCCGTCATCATCTCGGCAATCTTGCCCTCATGGAGTGCAAGCCCGCCCATGAGCTGCACATCGTAGTGGCGCTGACCAAGAGTTCTCTGTGATGCTTCACGAACTACGGCAAACGCCTCGGGGAGAATATCGTCTATCTTTGCGCCCGCCTCAAGACGCTCCCTGAATTCTGACGTTTTCTGGCGGAGGGCTCCATCGGAAAGGGCCTGCATTGACGGCTCGAAATTATTGATCTTTTGCACAATTGGAAGATAGCGCTTGGTTGTGTCGCCTCCAAATATAGATGTAAAAAATGACATAGGGGTAGTTTAGCATAAAAAACGACCCCCGCCGAGCCTTACAAAGGACCGCCCTTCGTATCTACGAAGGGCGGTCCTTTGTAAGGCTCTCAGCCCTCCCTAAAAAGCAAAAACCCCATCCAACTAATATAGTCGGAGGGGTTTTTGCTAAAGCGATATTATGCACGCTTCTTTGCAGTCTTCTTTGCTACCTTCTTTTTTGCTACTTTCTTTACTGCCTTCTTTACAGCCTTCTTAGCTGTCTTCTTTGCTACCTTCTTTTTTGCTGCCATGTTTTTGTGTTGCGCTTGATGATGCGGTGATGCGTCATCAAACTTATATGCAAATTTATTATCTACAATAATCTTCGACCGATCAAATGAAGTAAACCGCGAAGTAAAACTTTATTCAATCATGTGCGACTATCGGATCATTTATGTATGAAAATTTATTTCATACACTGTTGTACTGATCTACTAATATTATCGCGCATACAAAAAACAAACACAATACTTTTTTGAAATAAAACTGTGGATAACTTTTTTTATTTTAATTTTGTAAAAAAAATTTTATTAACAAAAATTTTTTCTTTCATCACACACGCATCATCACAACCTCTTCTTCAAGCGTCACATTTGTTTTTTCTTTGATAATATTTTTCATTTCTTGCGCGAGTGACAAAATATTTTCTGCGGTTGCACCACCGTGATTCACAAGAATGAGCGCCTGATGTTCATACACACCAGCATCACCCTGGCGGTGCCCTCGAAAGCCACCAACCTTGTCTAAAAGCCATGCAGCAGAAAGCTTTACGGTATTATCCTCTTGTTTATAAGCCTTTATCCCAGGAAGCGCCCTTTCGAGCCGTGCAAACTCATCCGCTGAAACGACAGGGTTTTTAAAGAATGACCCCGCCGTACCAAGTCGCGATGACGGCATTTTGGCGGTACGAATAGCAACGATTGCCTTGCGAATATCTACGAGCGCAGGCTCCTCAATTTTATTCTCCGCAAAAAAAGTTTTTACATCTTGGTATTCAATGTGTGGTGTACCGTCATGACAAATACTGAATGCAGCGCGCACGACGATGAGGTTACTGTTTTTTTTAAAAATACTTTCACGATAACCAAATGCGCATTCGTCGCGTGAAATTTTTTTTATTTTCATTGTTTGCATATCAAATGCTTCTACCCATGCGAGCGCATCACATGCCTCCACGCCATACGCACCGAGGTTTTGCACGACGGCACCACCAATAGTTCCCGGTATGAGCGAAAGATTTTCTATCCCCCACAGCCCGCGCTTAACCGTATCGCGCACGACCTCATCCCACACCTCCCCAGCGCCCGCGATAACGTGCGATGAAGAACCCTCCTCTTCATAGAAGATACCTTTGCATTCAATCTTCAAAACGAGCCCGGGAAACCCTTTGCTGGGTACGAGAATATTGGATCCGCCCCCCAACACAAAAATAGGCAGGTTTTGTGAGCGCGCAAACGCCACGCCACTACGTAAATCCGCAAGGCTTTTAACGCGTGCAAAAAAACGCGCGCTACCCCCGACCCGCATGGTGGTCATGGGTGCAAGAGGAATATGTTCTTTAATGCGTAGTGTCATATGGTGATAAAAAGCTCCGAGTTGATACTCGGAGCAGGGCTTCTGCACTCTTTTGGCTAGCGGGTACGAGCTCCAACAAATGTCTAATAAGTGAGTGCAGCCGCTAGCCAGAGGAACGCACGAGCTTCTTTTGTATTGTAGGCGATTTTAACAAAAACACCAAGTACGGACGGGAAAACATAAAGCCCCGCTTTCGCGGGGCTTTATGTAGACATTCGTTTGTTGAATCGCCCAAGGGTTGCCCCCTGCGCACTCACTTACTAATCCAGTATAGCAGATTCTCAAAAAAAGTCAACCCCCTACACCTACTTTTACATTGTTGCCTCGTGTTTCAACCATTAGGTTTCCGAGAAACTGCCTTTAACAGAAAATTAGGTGCCATCCACCAATAAAATTTGCAACAAAAAACACGATGCAAAAGTAGGTGTGGGGGTCAAGTTTTTGAAGATTTAGGGCCTTCTTCCCGCTTTAATCTCCTTACTATAGAACTCTCCCTGGTCTTTGAACGCTGGGTCGAGCAGTATCGCACGCTCGATTTCCGCTATTGAGTCTGCCCGGCGGCCCATTTCAAAATAGAGTGCCGAGAGCTTCGTGTGTGGATCAGCCTCGTTGGGTGTGCGTGCCACGTGTGCCACAAGAACGCGCTCAATCTCTTTGTAGTTCTTATTGTCCATGAGTACGCGCACATAGAAATTCTCAGCGTCTTGATACGCAGGGGCGAGCTCGTATGCCTGCTTAAACATCTCTTCTGCTTTCACGGTATCCTTTTTATTGTAAGACAAGCTCCCAATCTCAAACATGACTGCCTGTTTTTTAGGTGAGAGTTCATGAGCCTTCTCTAGATACACAAGGGCCTCGTCATAGCTCGCAGGATTGTAGCGCGCAAGTTGACTCAAAAATGAACCAAGGAAAAGCTGGTACCGCGCATCCTGGGAATGCGTATCAACCTGCTTTTTTAATTCGCTTACGGTGAGTTCAACAAATGCTTGCTTGGTTGCATTGTCGATCTTTTCAGCGCCGAGGATTTGCATGGTAATCTGGCTCAATTGTTCGCGCCCTTCCGAACTTCCAAAAGAGTCGTAGGCAAACACTTTCTTGAAATTCTCAAGGTTCACCATAGGGCCTCCCTGCTGAGGCTGCAATGCTTCAATGAGCATAAAATTGGTCGCTAAAGGTTTAGCATTAAAGAAGTATATAAGAGCGACAACAAGAATTGCTGCTGCTGGAGCAATTGAAATATCGAGAGACGTCGCCTCTTCATTTTTTTTCTTATCACTTTTCTTTAGGGCGACAACTTCTCCCCCTCTTGAGCTCTCGAGGTACGCAAGGACCGAGAAGAACATTACGTAGCTCATCAGATTGTCAAACACAAAGAGGTTCTGGAAGAAGTATCCGGCGAGGAGTCCGGTGAAAATACTTTTTTCAACAACAGAGAACGCTGAACCCCTTCTCCATAGATACCAAATGGCGAGGACAAAGAGCGATAAGTACGCGAAGAGGCCCAAGATACCGCCCGCAATGAGCCAGTCAAAGAACGCATTGTGAGCACGATCAAACCATGGCTCCTGCCCATACATATTGGGGTCATAATATGTATTGAACACGAAATTGAAGTTCTCTTGACCCCACCCAAGCATTGGTCGCTCTTTAAACCCTTGGTATGCCATATTCCACACCATAAAGCGCGACTTGGTTGTCGTCTCGGTAAGAGATATTGACGAAAAACGCCCAAGGACGGGGCTGTTCGTCACAAACTGTGTGTCCTTCATCACAAAGAATCCACCAATAAGGAGCACGATACCTGCAAGGATTCCTAGCGCAATTTTGCGCAGACCAGTGCGCTCTTTTTCAAAAATGGCAATCAAAAGCGATGTAAGAAGGAGTCCTCCAATGAGACCCAGGATGGCTCCGCGGGTTGCCGTGTGATAGAGGACAAACACATCAAGAAGTATGAGCGGTGTGTAGATCCACACCGAAGCTTTCTCCGCAATCATCCCTCCAATAGTATGCCCTTTTGCGCGAAGCATCATAAACAACGTAAGGAACACATGGAACAGCATATAGACCGCGAGATATGCTGCATTGCCAAAGGTTGCATCAACGCGAGCGCTTCCCTGATTTATTTGTAGTACCCCACCAAACTGAAACAACGCGTAGATACCAATAATAAAACTGACGAGTATCGAAGTATTCCAAAATGCACCCCACTTCTTTCGTGCCCCCAAAACTGTTGTTGCTATTACAAAGTACGCGAAGAAATGAAGGAGGCTTAGTACGCCTTCCATACGCTCATAGTTTGACCAGAAGCTCTTGTACGGGTTTTCGCCCAGTGCCCCCGCGAGCGCGAGAATGCCCACAAACGAGGCTGCTGCAATAAGGAGAGGTGACTTGGTGGGACGATATGCCGAATCGCGGTACGCGAGTACGATCCATACACCAAGGAGTATTTCTACAATGATCCTAAATGCAAAGTTCTTACCCGTAATAAATGGAAAGAACATTCCGTCCGAAACGAAAAGAGGTATGAAAAGGACCAAAAATAACCCCCCTATCAATATATTGCTCAGAATTTTGTTTGTGTTCATTGCCCTCTACTATATCACAAAAAAACCAAAAA
>Ga0155698_121_pt1 | contig 39323 bp, 46 predicted proteins | sample RifCSPlowO2_01_FD_107355 | JGI IMG/M metagenome (GOLD analysis project Ga0155698, IMG submission 107355) | Candidatus Yonathbacteria bacterium RIFCSPLOWO2_01_FULL_47_33b
GTCCAGTCTCGAGAAGCCATTTGTATGACTTCAAGTGAGTTTCAACGAGGTTCGGGAGCGGCAGGAGCGGCTTTTTATAGCGCGCGAAGTATTTCTTCTCTCTCATATGGTGATGAATACTATATTATGTCTACTCCCCAAACGACAAAAAACAAAAAGGCAAGTGAATACCACCTTTTTGATGTGTTGTAAGGGTAACGAGCAAACGAGACCTTGTAAAATTGTATACGGCGCCAGGAACGCAATCAAATTACCGTTAAAAACAGTATACCAGAAGGTAAAAATGGTGTCAAACGCAAATCGATCCTTATTCTAAAGGAGTTATATGGAACTAAATCTTTTATAAACATCTACAACTACTTAATACTGAAACAACTAGGGCAATCAAAGAAATTACAACAGCTACAATAGCAATGTATTTTTGGAAACCCTTAAGATGCTTTAAAGTCTCGCTCTGGTTTTCAAGCGCTTCAAGTTGAAACACTTCACTGGCAGGTAATTCCTTATTGCACTGGTTACACTTATACATTGGTTGTACTGAACCACCACCAGGTGGTATGTAATTGTGAGAATCTCTCCATTCGTGCTGACATTTGTTTTGTATCATGATTTTATTTTTTATACATCACATTATGGATATTTTGAATTAAGCCGTTAGTCTCATAATTCCCGACACTTACCCATGTTGGTATTCCCAAAACGCAGAGCCCTTGCTGTGTTTTTGATAAAGCAATTCCACCAGAATTACCACTATCAATTTTTGCAGAGACATAATAGTTATTATAGGGAAGATTGTTGCCAGAAGAATCCTCGTTATTGTAGCCACTTATGATTCCGTTGCTTACTATTTTATGTGAAGCCCTAGCTGTAATGCCGTAGTATGAATTTTCTTGCATTCCAAAAGCAGGGAATCCTATGGTAACAATAGGAGAACCTTCTGGCATTTTTGTTGTACATTTTGGGAGAGTTGAAATAGAATAATTTAATTCATCTCTTGATAAAGTCTCGTTGCAGTTTAGTCCGCTACAATTATCTTTTGGCTTAAAAGGATTACCTATTGGCAAAATTGCAACATCAGCAAAATTATTCCACTTATAAACCTCTTGAGAATTAGCCGATGACATTATCTGCGTCTCACTGTCTGTCCCAGGGAATAGGAGGCAATGCCCAGTTGCCCCCTCTATCACGTGCGCATTGGTCATGCCTGCATATGCTGGCACATTCCCACTTGAAAATTTCCACAAACTAATACTCCCAGAACTATCTCCGCAAGTAATTTGCATTACACCACTTATATATTTTGCTATTTCACTCGAGGAGATTGATAGGCTGTTAGATTGTGAGTTTTTTTGTGACTGGACTTGTTTTACCAAATCCTGTTGCAGCCTTTGTGCTTCTTGAGCTTGAGTAGATAATTTTTCTATTTCACTTCTTGCATCATCAAGAACTTTTCGTTGCTCCTCAATTCTTTCCTGCGTTTCCTTTTCTTTATCAATCTGACTTATTCGATAACCCTGATACTTTTTCACAGTAAAATATCCACCTCCACCCAAAACTGAAACACCTACAATTATTGCTACGAGTACTGGTATTTGAATAAATCCATTTTTGTTGTTCATTTTCTATTGATGAAGTAGTGCTAAGGGAGAATTTGTTTTTAATATTTATACGCCTTCACTGTCCCCTTTTTGCCACTATGCGGATTGTAGTTTCCTTTTGTAGAATAATTATCAATCTTTGTTTTATTTGGAGATGTTTTATAGTGAGGCGCGACATATTTGCCCGTTGATGGTTTTACATAGCCCTTTACGCGAACTGTGCTTGCGTCTGCTAAGGTTGCGAACGACAGAAAACCAACAGTCAATAATAAAGCTAAAATTACTATTTTTTTCATATCAATATGGTACGCCTATTTCACCATATAAGCAACAGTATTTACATAGGCCTCGCCTATGTAAAACTACCTCCTTGTTTTTACTTTTTGTTCCAGCAAACTAAAACGAACCAAGTGTTGGCTAAATTCATGTTTGGAGACAAATTTGTCTCCAATGCCGAGTACATCCATACGGGTAGTATTAAGATTCTCTTCAACCTTTTCCAGTTTTTCCTTAACCTCGCCTATCTCTTTTTCAACCTTGTTAAACCTTTTATCAATACTTTTTTCAAGACCAACAAATCTTTCCTCAACACTATTAAACCCCTTTGCAACCATGGCTGCCAAGTCGTCAATAGTTACATTCTTATGTACTGCCTTTTTCATAGCTCAAGTATACCAAACACAAAAATAATGACAAACAAAGTGCCGTACTTTTTTATCAAGGTTTAACCTTGATAAAGCTTCACTTGTAGGAAACGGGGTCAGGCACCGTTTATTCTTGGGCATTTTCTATGCAGCCTTCCTTTTTAACTCTATTTCTTCTGATGCCCTATCAAAAATAACTTTAAAAAATTCAAAGAACCCTAGTTGCCCAACAATACCGTAAGGCATTACTCGCCCAGAGACATTCGGCATAAACCCTGCATCAATTTTATATTCCCATCCTCCAACCTCAATGGAAACTTTGTGCCAATAGTAAACCGACGCCTTCCCTCCCACACCAATAACTTCCTTCATCTTCCCCTTTTTGATATCAATTCCGATAGCTTCGCCTATTTCTGCATCAAACAAACACATATCGGCACCAGAATCAACGAGGACATGATAGCCAATTTCTTTGTCACCATTCTTTAGCTTTATCGGTACGACAGGACGCAATGTCTGCCCGTATTTTGCATAACGAAATTTCATAGAGCGCCGATATATGCATCGAGCGTTGTCGGCACGCGAGTAAGAAACGGCATATGTGTTGTTTTAAGTTTTGCTTTTGATACTGCTTCCTTTACGGTCACACCAAAACCAAGGACGGTTTCCTCGTCGCTATCAAGAGCAACCCACATTCCTTTATATTTTTTATAGAGTTTTGTCCAGTCTTTTGCCATATAAAAAGTATAACACTTTGTATTTCTAACAACAACCAAACCAATAAATTTTACTTCTGCTTCCCTTTCCGCCATTCCTCTATTTTTGCATGGTCGCCGCCGAGGAGGACTTTGGGGACGCGATACTTCTTTCCTTTCCATTCTATGACCTCGGGACGGGTGTAGACCTCGGGAGATGCGGTGCGTAATTCCTCGACTGATTCATGTTTGCCGAGGACGCCTTCTATCTGTCGTGCGCAGGCATCGACGACAATCATTGCGGGCACTTCCCCGCCCGTGAGGACAAATGGTCCAACAGAAACTTCTTCTGCTTTAAAAATTTTCTTTACGCGCGCATCGATACCTTCATAGCGTCCGGCGATAAGGACGATGTCAGTGTATTTGGTGACGAGATTTTTTGCATACACATTCGTAAATTGTTTTCCCGATGGAGAAAAAAGAATAATTTTTGTTTTTGTATTCTTGTGGCGTGCAATCCCCTTTGCAATCTTTTCGAGGGTGCGCAAAAGTGGCTCGGCCGTCATCACCATACCAGGACCGCCAGCGTACGGACGGTCGTCAACTTTGCCCCACTTGTTACCCGCAAGGGTGCGTGGGTCGGAGTATGTCACCGCAATGTGCTCGCTCTCCTGTGCACGACCAAGAATCGACGCGTCCATATAGGCGCGCACGACTTCGGGGAAAATACTGACGATGTGAAAACGAATCATAGTATGTCTAACTAACGAGCCTGTGGAGTGAAGAAGATATCAACGTCTGGTACGGCATACCTTCCTGAGCCGCTTTGCCTTTAAGTTTTAATAGATCGACTTCTGAAATTCTTATTGATATGGTCTTATTTTTCGCCAAGGTTGCTTTTGCTATTCTTGAATATTGTGCAAGATTTCCTTTTTTAACAGAAAGAAGCTCACCTCTTTCTGCTGATTCTAAAATATCCTTTTCTTCTTTGGTGAGTTTTATGTTTTTCATGATTTTTACGCTAAATATTTCTTGGTAAGTTTTCTACTGGGGATAATAGTTTTTAGGAAAATTTCTTCTTCATTTTCTACAAAAGGTACTGCGTAAACATAGCCCTCAATTTCTAAAACAAATATCTTTTGATGAGGATGATTTATGCTACCTAGAATATCCAGCACATCCTTACTTTCGATTTTTACCAAACATATCTCAAAAGAAATTCCTCGTTCTTTTATCAATTTCTTGTTTTTTTCGGAACTCCAGTTGAAATACTTCATATTTATATGATTATATACATTGTATATACAAACATATCCTGTGTCAAGCGCATAATTAAAAAGCACCTTTTTTGAAAAGGTGCTTTTTAATATTCTTTTCTAGATCTTCAAATCGTCAATTGCCTCATCTACGGTCTTTGAGGCACTAGTGCCTTTACCCCCATCGGGCTCGTTGATTTTCAAATTCACGCGGGCGTTGTTTTTCATTCCCACCACACGGAGGAGCGTGCGGATTGCCTTTGCGGTATTGCCAGTGCGGCCGATGATTTTACCCATATCACCTGGATTTACATCGAGGGTGATGAGGACTCCCATCTCGTCCACTACGCGGGTTACCTTTACGTCGCTTGGGTGATCCACAAGCGCTTTTACTACATACTCAAGAAATGCTACATCTGGTTCCTGTGTCATATTATGTGTTTCTGTCATTAATTTCTAACATTTCAGCATGCTGCTGCTAAAAAATAGTTTACTATATTCTCTTAAAAAAAGATACCTTATTCAACTGACTATGTATACGGTACTATAGTACCGTATACATAGTCAGTTGATCAGCTGAATTAAAAAACACCTGCAGTTTCCTGCAGGTGTTTTTTTAAAGAGATACTTACTTAGCTTCTTCGGTAGGAGTAACTTCTGCAACTACTTCGAGAGCAGGAGTTTCTGCTACTACTTCTGCGGGAGCCTCTACGGCAACCTCGGGAGCTGGAGTTTCAACAGAGGCCTCTACGACTACCTCAGGTACAATTTCTGCTACTGGAGCGGGAGCTGCAGCAACTACGGGTGCAGCTGCTTTTACTTCCTCCTTGGGAACCTCTTTTACAATAGGAGTTTTTTTACCGAGGACGTTTACCTTCTTACCTGCAACTGCCTTGAGGTCAACGAGGAGGTTGTGTACCGTCCCTGAGGCCTGTGCGCCCATTGAGAGCCAGTGCTTTGCACGCTCGGTGTTGATAACGGGCTTGCCCTGACGAGCATTGTAAGAACCCAAAACTTCAAGGAAGTTTCCCGTCTTAGGTTTCATCTTTGAGTCTGTAACGATGACGCGGAACGAAGGATCGTTCTTGCGGCCAACACGCTGTAATCTGATTGCTAACATGACAAGCATCCTACCAAAAAGGCTAAAAATAGTCAAATCGAGCTATGACGAGTTCAAGGGATAAAGCTTATTCTGTAAATTTAAATGAGTCGATAACCTGTTTAGATAAATCTCCTTTCAGAGAATACTGAAGTACGAGTTTATGGCTTCCACCATCTAAATAAATATATCTGAATGTATCACTTCCATATCCATCCATATAACCAGTGACTGTTGCAGCATATGCTTTGTGTCCAGAAAAATTGATTTCTTCAAGCCCTCCGATATTTTTGTTTGGAAAGTTAGGATTTTTATCATCTACAAATTTCTTACGCAAAGTCTCAGCAAAAGGTTTCAGGTCAAGGTTGGCAATTCTATTGTATTCGAGAGCTGTTTTATCTGTGACTTGATACGTGTACGGTGTCCACGCTGATATTTGAATTCCAACATCTGCCGTTCCTCGTCTACCCATTTCTATGGAAGAACTCTCTTCAGTTGGTAATCTTTCCTCCTCTTGTTTCGGCTGGAGATAGACGCTCTGTGGATATTGCAATGTATATCCATATTTAGTGTTAATATACACATTCCATTTTGCCTGAGCCATGGTTGCTGAGTTTCCAGTTGATTTAAACTCATGCTCTAGTAAAGCTATGCTCTGATATCTTACAAACAAAATTACAGAGATGATGACGACTATTATTGCAATAAAAATTGTTAAAGTTTTTGATTTCATTTTTCCAATATATCATTTTTTGTGTATAAAAAGAACCGCACAAACAAAGTAAGTGCGGTTCAAACTTTTTCAGAAAGGTTAGTACCCAGTTGGAGTTAGTGTTGAAGAATAGCGACGGATCCGACCAGTTGGGATACCTGTTACTGGATCAATCGTGCACTCCGTTTGATAACTCTTGAGGAGCAAGCCCTCCATGAGAACCTTCGTTAACTCAGAAATTGTTGATGAGCCACCGTTGTTGTAGCGAACGCCAAAATGCAGATGAACGCCTGTACTTGTAGGGTTTCCATCCAGGGTTTTCCCTGTTGTCCCCATAATGCCGATTTGGTCACCTTGGTTCACAGAATTACCTACAGAAAGAAGAGCACCATTCGCCCTCGCCGCAGCTTGATTCAGGTGTAAATAACGAGTGGTAAATCCAGTGTTTATGTTTCCATCGCTATCATGGTCAATAACAACATAGAAACCGTTTAAATCACCGTTGTTATTCCCACCACCTACTTCAATCACTTTTCCTCCCGCAGCCGCCAATATGGGAGTATTATATTGCCCATAAACACCGCCACTATTATTCCAGGCGATATCGATGGCAAAGTAATTGTTCCCCTGATGCGCTGCATCTGGCCACGGGAATTGCCCCATGCACTCATATCCGCCAACCTCATTTGTCACCAACCATGAATATCCTCCTGGTAGTGGCATCTTGAATTCGAGAGTTGGAGTAAAGGTCAACCCCAATATTGGACGGTGTCCATCATCAGTGCTTTTCGAGGAAACAAATTTGTCGAAGCGCTGTGTGCCGTCATTATTATAGGGCCAAATGAGGATACCATCGTCTGGACGTACGCCGCTTTTCCAATCGGCATACCATCCGGAAATCGTATACCCTCGCCATGTGTTCACTGCCGTCGAAACTGGCCAATAGTACCCGCTTGAAGTTGATGGAAAATTGTTCCATCCAACAGTAGCAGGATCCCATACCGAAGTAATAGGCCAGAGCGAGACTTGTGATGGATTCGCCGAACCAGAGGGCAGTGCATACAAGTAAAGATATGCGCTATCAACGGTTGCAGGTAACCCCACGAGATCAAATCTGATCGGGGATGTATACGTATCGCCCCATCCGCCGATTTGTAGCTTGTCATCACGCACAAGTGTGAGATTATATGAATTATTGAACCACCCACCCCATGCGTGCACAATATTGATATCCTGGGGCATTGCGGAACCATCCATCTTCTTCATTGGATACGGCGTTGGCTGATACCATGCGGTTACTGCGTTCGCTAATTGAGCGAACGACAAGCATAGCAAGAGCACTGCAAGCAATTTTTTCATTTGCTACTCCTTTTGAGTTTTGAGAAAGAACAAAGTCGGTTGATCTTCAACCGACTTTTTCACCATAACACATTGATGTTTTTTTTTACAACTTTATTCTTACAATGCAAAATAGGTCCTTTTATGCTATTGTAAAAATCATATGAATGAAGAAAAAACCACCGTTTCCCCTTACGCTGAAGGCATCATCACTACCACGGGCAAAGGGCTCGGTTTTGTATCCCGGGGCAAGGATAGCCCGCGTGAGGAAGACATTCGCATTGAGGCAGGGCTCCTTAACACCGCGCTCCCAGGTGACCACGTGAAGGTTCGCCTTAATGCCAAAATGGGCGAAATGCAACAGACGGGTGAGGTTGTAGAAATCCTCGACCGTGCACGAACACGTTACGTCGGGACTATCGACCAAAACGGCCTGCCTGCGCAGGCAGGTTCGACCTATCTTGTGCCTCAAGACAACCGCATCTATGTGGACTTCCTCATCCCTACACCAGGGGCGGAAAATCTCAGCAAGAAAAAAGTTTTGGTTGAGCTTCTCGAATGGACTGACCCAAAAAAGAATCCCACTGCAAAGATTGTGGAGGTCATCGGTAATGTCGGCGAAAACGAAACTGAAATCCGCGCCATTGTCCTTGAAAAAGGCCTTGCTCTTGAGTTGCCTGAAGAAATTGAAAAAGAAGCACACGCTCTCAAGGCGACAGCACCTGCGTTCATCGCTGAAGAAGCAACAAAACGTCGTGACTTCCGCGATATCACCACATTTACCATCGACCCTGCCGATGCAAAGGACTTTGATGATGCCATCTCTGTGCAGACGCTTCCCAATGGCGACATCGAGATTGGCGTGCATATCGCCGATGTTTCCGCGTATGTAAAACCACACACCGCAATCGACGAAGAAGCGCGCACCCGTGCCACGTCGATTTACCTCGTTGACCGTGTTATCCCCATGTTTCCTGAAGTCCTCTCCAACGACCTTTGTTCGCTCAATCAAAAAGAAGACAAGCTCGTCTTCTCCGCTGTATTTACGTTTGCCCCCGAGGCATTTAGCAACCCTGGAACAAAAGCGGTGGTAAAAGACTCTTGGTTTGGCCGCACCATCATCAACTCCGACAAACGTTTTACCTACGAAGAAGCGCAGGAGATTCTTGATAAAGGTGCCGGACTTTTCTATGATGAGCTTTCAATCCTCAACACGCTAGCAAAGAAACTTGCTAAACAAGGCAAAGAAGAAGGTGCTATTTCATTCGAACACGAGGAGGTACGCTTCGTCCTTGATGAAAACAAGAAACCTATTCGTGTCTACAAAAAAGTAATGCAGGACACCAACAAGCTCGTCGAGCAGTTTATGCTTCTTGCCAACAAAAAAGTTGCGGAGTACGTATCAGACATCATCGGTGAAAAGAAAATGAGGGGCGAGCACGCAACACACGAAGGCGACCTCTTTGTATACCGCATCCACGACGAACCAAAACCAGAGCGTCTCGAAGAACTTCGCCGCTTCCTTGCAAGTATCGGATACCAGCTCCCTGTCGAAAATGGCCACGTCTCACCGCACGACCTGAACGCGCTCCTCGACAAGATCAAGGGTAAACCCGAGGAAATGATGCTTTCTACCGCAACGATTCGCACGATGGCAAAAGCAATCTACTCAACCGCGAACATTGGCCACTACGGCCTCGCTTTTGAGCACTACACACACTTTACCTCCCCTATTCGTCGTTATCCTGACGTGATGGTACACCGCCTCCTCGCGCACTACCTCACGCACGACCCTATTTCAAAAGAGACAATGGATGAATACCGTTCACTCTCCGCACACTCATCAGAAATGGAAAAGCTCGCCTCTGACGCTGAGCGCGCTTCTATCAAGTTCAAGCAAGCAGAGTATATGAACGAACGTATTGGTAAAACATTCGACGGTACTATCTCTGGTGTCGCTGAGTGGGGTGTCTTTGTGGAAGAAAATGAAACCAAGTGTGAAGGCCTCGTGCGCATCGCCGACCTCGGTAACGACTTCTATATATTCGAAAAAGAAAACTATCGTATCATCGGTAAGAACACGCGCAAGCGATACAGCCTCGGCGACAAAGTTACGATTCGCGTCAAATCCGTCGACCTCGAGCGCAAGAGCATCGACTACGAGTTGGTAACTGAGAAAAAGTAGTTATGAAAAAACTATTTTTGATTATAATATCATCTATCTATTTTACATTTATTATTATTCCATTGTTCTTTCTAGTCAAGCAAGTGTCTATATCAACCCCATTCATTAGAACAAATATTTCAGGTGTTAATATCACTCCAATAGATTGGGTGTTGCTCTTATCTTTACCTTTGGGTTTATTAATATGGAGAATTTGCAGTAATCCTCAAGAAATCTTGAGTGATATGTTATTGGGTGTATTTATGTTTCTAAAATATATTTCATTTTTGATAGCAATCTGGGTTGGGGCTACTTTTTCAACATTATTTTTTTCTAATACTGAATATACAAACAGAAGTCTACCCTGGCTTCTGTTTTTCTTGGGTTATTTGTTCTACTTAGCATATTCTTTATTTGAACGAAAAAATATCGACCACGAGTCAGCAAGACGATCTCTATTAAAAATTAATTAGGGTTTTAGCCAATCACTTTGCGGCTTAACAATAAGTCGGGCGTTTCCATAGGCCATTTTTAATGTCAAACAGGTCATCGCGGAATATACTTCTTGTCCTTGAATTTTATTAATCACAAGAGCCAGATCTGGGTTTGGGGAACCAGCCGTTAAGCACAGGGGTAACAAAAGCTGAACTTTCCCAGCAAAGTACTGCGGAATAGCAATTTTGTAATTAGTTCGAACTTTTTTAGTCACGTCTTCTATCGCACCATGCAACTGACGCCTAAGTTCTGCAGGATCAGAATTTTTAAGATGATTAGGAAAACGTTCTTTATTATCGTTTATAATATGATCAATATCAGGTGTTATTCTATATTTTGGATTCAGCAATAAAAGTTCAGGTTTTTCGAAAAAATTTGCAGGGTGGGGTAAATCATCACCACAAGTAGTAAGAATTCTTGGATCACTCTCTTTTAAAAAAGCTTTGAAGAAAAATGGGGCAGCGTCTTTTTTAGTACCAGAATAAGCTTCGAAAAAAGCGTATATATCCTCTTGATTAGAGGTAACGAGCCCTGTATTAAACACAACGAGCTTATTACTATTAAAGTAACTAACTTTCCCTTCTTCTTTTAATCTACGGAAATAATACTCTAGATAATTTTTTAAAATCGCAAAAGTTTGTGTTTGGCTGTCAGAATAATCCCAGGGTTCTGAGTCAGAAAGTGTTTCAGCAAGATGCTTAATGGCCTCTTCATATTTAGGGAAGTAAGCAAATCTAAATAATTGCGAAAAAGGTGTTTCCATGTATAAAACAATAGCATATATATGAGAAAACCCCCAAATCGAGGGGGTTTTCTTAATAATCACTAAAATTATTGTTTTGCGCAGATAGACCTACGCGATCTTTATATTTCAATATTAGCAAAGGCTGACTCCGAAGTCAACAAGGGTGTGGATAACTTCGCTAGCACATACTCCTCAAAACCCGCACTAAAATGACCGACCTCGAACGCAAGAGTATCGACTACGAATTGGTGAGCGAGAAAAAATAAATATAAAATAAACCCTGCACAGCACACGTTGCGCAGGGTTTATTTTGTGACTTTTTATTTTCCCGCTAAAATATTTGTATTAGATTATTGCCAATAGGCTTTGAATTCATATATCTCCTTTACAAGCTCTTCTGCTTTTTGTCCTTTGTAGCACACTGCTCTATCATCGACATATACATACGCAATTGGCTTACCTGGATTTTCCCCTTCTATCTCTGGGTTTCTGTTAAAGTAATCAACAGGAATATCATGCTCGGTACAATACTTTTTTAATAACTCCTCCCCACGGGTAGAATGAATGAGAATTTTGTGCCCGTCTTCTTTGAGAATGCGGATAACTTTTACCACTTCCTCTATGGGCTCTCCTGTATGCAATACGCCTTTAAATCCATCATACCCTGATATGACTCCATCAAAATCAAAAGCGTATGTTCGAATTTTTTTAATGTTTTCCATGTATTTTATGCTAACTACCAACTTATTCCGTTAAACTATCCACAAGCTCATCATGAACAACCCTATTTGAGATAATAGCCCCTTTAAAGGGCTCACGATAATCAAGAATCTGCCCATCAAGCCCCGTAACAAGACCTCCGGCCTCTTCTGCAATAAGATCTACTGCTGCCATGTCGTGACCACCAACCCCAACTTCAATGTATCCCTCTATTTTCCCGCGTGCGACTAGGCACGACTTATAAACCGCGCCATTCAGTGAAATAAGTCGTATTTTTTTATCAAGCAATCGCTCGATGTGTGGACCTCTTAACTTTGCAATCTTTCCAGAGATAGCAACGGTTGCTTGTGCAATATTTTTATCTGACACATGAAGCTGCTTACCATTACAATAACTGCCTTCGCCTTTCACTGCATTATATAACCTATCAAGAAAAGGATCATATGCAACACCCATTACTGGTCGTCCATTTTCGACAAGAGCAAGCGAAAACATCGCCGTCGGGACACCAAACACAAATGCTTTTGTTCCATCAATGGGGTCACAAAACCATTGCCGTTTCATTCCATACTCGCCACTACTCTCTTCTTCACCTATTACCGTATCGTCAAAATGTTTTTTAAGTTCCCTAATGACCATACTGTTAATCTTTTTATCTACAATAGTTACCAGGGATTCGTCCGATTTTATTTCAACTTGTTGCTCCCCATCAAAATACTCAAGCATAATAACCCCCGCTTGTCGCGCAATATCCTTCGCTACCATCAATTCTTTTTCGTAGTTCATTTTTTAAAAAACTCTATCCCTAATAAATTTTAGTAATTCTGTCGTTCTTTCTTAACAAATTACGATTCCAAGTAGACAACTTTCTTATCTCGAGCTACCTCAAGATAGAGGTCTAATTTATCGCTCAACCTTGGCGAAAGCATAGTTTTTGCTTCTTCAAGAGGAACAAACCTAAACTCCTCAAGTTCATCGCTCGGTAGCTTGATTTGTGATATCTGCTCATTACTTAACACCCCACCAAAAAATGCGAACTGAAATGCCTCTGTCCGTGCGTCCTTTTCAGGGACATAGCAGATGGATATAATTTTAAAATCAGAAAGAATAAGATCAAGTCCGATCTCTTCCCTTGTCTCTCTTTGTGCTGCGACACTCGGAGATTCGCTATCATCAACTGTTCCTCCAACTGGTAACCACCCACTTTTGTAACTCGGTTTTACTATAAGCAATTCTCCTTTTTCATTCAAAAATAGAACGCTAGACCCAGAGCGTTTTTTTGGGAGACTTTTATAATGTTCTTCTGGTGACAGATTTTTTTGCATATGATGATTTGTTTACTTTGCCAGCTGTGCAGCCTCGTCGAACTTGATGGAGAGGAGTTTTGAGATGGCGTCGGAACCCATGGTGACACCATAAATGATGCCGGCGCGGGACATCGTTTCGCGGTTGTGCGTGATGACGACGAGCTGAGAATATTTCGCGAGGTTTTCAATCATATCGCCATACTTGCGCGAGTTTGCCTCGTCGAGCGCCGCGTCGGTCTCATCAAGCACGAGGAATGGCGGCGGATTGACCTGTGACACCGCAAAGAGAAGCGCAATAGAGGTGAGCGCGCGTTCGCCGCCCGAAAGCATTTGAAGCCCACGGATTTTTTTATGAGGAAGCGCTATCGAAACCTCGATTCCCTCTTCTGATTCCTCACCCTCGGTCTCATCGGGACCTTCGGCGATGTCAGTATCGGATCGCTTCCTCTTTTTCTCGTAGGACACCTGGAGTGACGCCGTGCCGCCACCAAACATCAATGCAAAAAATTCACTAAACTGTTTGTTAATCTTTGAAATGCCCTCCTTGAACTGTCCGTTGAGTGTCTCCTCAAGCTCACGCATTAAAGCGCGGAGTGATTCAGCACTCGCCTCCAAATCCTGGAGCTCCTTCGCAAGGAATTCATCCCTCGCGACGGCCTCCTCGTATTCACGCATTATTTCCTCCCCTGAACCGCCACCCATAATATCCTCGAGGCGGATCTTGGTGCGCTCGATCTTTTTGCGACGGGCCTCTTGCTCAGCGCGTGACTCAGTAAGCGCCTGCTCCACATCAAGAGGAAAGTTCACATAGTCGAGAATCGTGCGCCCGACAAGGATACCCCCCTCGCGAAGTTCCTCACGAAACGCGACTTCCTCTCGTGCAAAATTTTCCGCATGGTCGCGGAGCATCGAGAGACGGAGGGTAAGCTCCTGTTTTTTTGAACGAAGCTCGAATGACGCACGCTCGGCATCAGAAGTCTCGGCGCGCTTTGCCTCGAGCGCTTTTTCAAGTTCACGCGCCTGCGCCTCAAGCTGCATACTCTTTACCTCAAGGTCACGCTGTGCGACAACCAGCGCCTCGCGTTCGCCCTTGAGTCCGTCAATAGCATGGCGTGCCTCCTCGCTCCGCGCCGACACACCTGCATCACCACGCAAATGCTCCAGGAACTGTCCTATACGCGTGCGTGTGCGCGATACCACGCCTTTGATATACAAATAGTCCTCGCTCGATTCTGCGTAGCCAAGCTCGGTAAAAAGCTCTTGTGCCATACTCTCGCTCTCACGCGCGGAAATCATTTTATCCTGCGATTCAACGGGTGCGTTCAAGCGGCGCTCCTCCATCTCGATCATGCCTTCGAGGCGGCCGATCTTGCGGGCAAGCTCGTCACGCTCGCGACGGATGTTGCCAAGCTCACCGCGCACACGCAAAAGCTCGTTTGCTTCCGTACTTTCGGTATGTCGTGCCCCACGGAGAGCCTCGGCTCGCTCGAGTTCTTCGTTCGTTGTATGAAGTTCACCCTCAAGCGTCTCGCGCTCAATCTTTTGTGCTTCGCGGGTATGTTTCAAATACGCCTCCTCGCGTTTCAGGTACTCATCATAGAGACCCGTGAGTTCATCGCGCAAGCTTCGTGCCTGCTCAACTTTTTCCACCTGCTTTTTCAAAAACTTGATATGCGGTGCAATCTCACGGCGAAGCGACTCACTCTGGCGCATATTTTCCTCGGTCTTCACGAGTTTCTTTTCACTCTCCGCGATGCGCCAGTGATACACCTTGAGTCCGAGTGCGTCCTCGATCATCGCGCGACGATCCTTGGGGGATGAGTTCAAAATACGATCCGCCTCACCTTGAGAAATGATGTGGTGCCCCGACGCGCCAATATGTACCGCAGAGAGAAGCTCAATAACATCTTTAAGACGCACCGACGAACCATTCAAAAAATATTCACTTGATGCATCACGATGAATCTCACGCGCAATGGCAACCTCGTCAAAATCCACGGGAAAAGTGCGGTCGCGATTGTCGAAAATGATGGTGACCTTGGCACGGTTCTGGCGTTCAGCAGACTTTGAACCGTTAAAGATCAGGTCCTCGGTGCGTTTGCCACGCATGCTCTTGAGCGACTGCTCACCCAACACAAAACGAAGTGCCTCCGCCACATTCGACTTACCCGAGCCATTCGGCCCCACAATCGAAGTAATAGCTGCCCCAAAATCAAAAACGCTCTTTTTAGCGAACGATTTAAACCCAGAAATCTCGAGACTTTTTACGCGCATTATAAGTATCAGTTTAGCATAAGGCCTTTACTGATGCGAATCAACTATCTTTTTACTTTCCTTTTTTGCTCAAGCAAACTAACACGACTTGCGAGGTCATGAAATTCATATTTCAAAGTAAATTTATCCCCCATAGCAAGCACATCTCTTCGTGTAGAAGCAAGATTTTCTTTTACTTCTGCTACATCTTTTTTAACTTCAGATATTTCCTTCTTTACTTCAGCGAATTTATTATCAACTTCATCGAATTTCCTATAAACACCGTCAAACTTCTTATCGACGCCCGCAAATCCCTTGGCCACCATAACCGCCAAATCGTCGATTGTCATCTTTTTGTTTGTCGCCTTTTTCATGGGTTAAGTATAACAAAAACAAAAAACTACACAATCAACCCCGAGCCCACTTTTGACTTTCGACTATGAACTTTCCAACTAGCGCGAAGTGCCACCCCACTTCCTCACTTTGAGCCCTTCTGCGGCAGCATGCTGCTCAGCTTCTTGTTTTGATTTACCGGTGCCCTCTGCTACAAATTCATCTTCTAAGTACACGCCGACTACAAACTCCTTGTCGTGGTCGGGTCCGATTTCCCTCATTACTTTATATACGGGTGTAATACCCACGTGGTCCTGTGCCTCCTCTTGGAAGAAACTTTTTGCGTCGCGCCACAATTCTTTTTGAACGATTTCTTCTGTCTTGCCAAGGAGGTGCGACTTGAGGAACATGTCGGCTGTCAGAAAACCCTGGTCGAGATAGATTGCTCCAACGAGTGCCTCGAATGCATTGGCAAGAATAATCTGGCGTGCCTTGGTACCCTTGTCCTTGGCTTCACCTTTTGAGAGAAGCAAGCACTCCTCCATTCCCATATCAATAGCAAGGTCGCCGAGCGTGACGGCATTTACGAGTGCGGCACGATAGCTCGTGAGGTCGCCCTCATTTGAATGAGGGTACTTCTTGTATAAAAAATCAGTGACGGCAAGTTCCACCACCGCATCACCAAGAAACTCGAGGCGTTCGTTCTGCGCAAGCCCTTTTTCGCGGGTCTCGTTGATATACGAGCGATGCGTAAAAGCCTCGCGCAAGATTGTCTTATCGCGAAAGGTTACCCCGATTTTTTCTTCGAATTTTGAAAACTTTTCCATAATTTTCTTATTGAGCAAAGCGAGATTAGAAAATTATGGACCCAGCTAAATGATTTCCGAAGGAAATCCCTGCTTTGCAGGATTTAACTGGGTTAATAATTCAATACCGCCTCTTTCGTTTGTTTTACTATTTATTTCTTAAGTAAGATATCCACCGCCTTCGTAATGACCGGAATCATATCGTCATATAGGTTGAGGTCGAGAATCTCTGCAAGTTTCCACCAACGTGCATCATCAAGACCACCGCCTGTTTTTATGAGTTTAAGCTCCTGATAGGGTGCCTCGGCAAGAAAATATTTTACCTTCTTCAGGAGCTTACCCTTTTCTGGATGCGAAGCAACGTATTCATTCTCACCCAAAAGATCACTTGGAGTTACCGGAAGTCCTATCTCCTCACGTACGATACGCGTAATGGCAGCCTTGTCATTCTCCCCCTCTGCATAGTGCCCCTTGGAAAGCGTCCAATGGCCAAAAATATCGTGCACGAGGCCGAGATAAATATCTTCACCGTCCCGTGCATATACGACCGCACCACCAAGCTGGTCAACAGGAAGTGTTTTAGGGTCTACGGGCTCGGCCTTTGCTTTCTTCTTGCTCGTCTCCTCCTTGCCTGGCTCACCGAGCTCCTTGTATACGGCACCAAGTACGCCATTTACAAATTTACCCGAGGTCTCCCCGCCAAAAGATTTTGCGAGCTCAATAGCCTCGTTGATAGCAACCTTCGCCGGCACCTGTGCGCGATCCTCAAAAAGGAGCTCGTACAATCCGATACGGAGAATATTTCTGTCGACAAGAGCAATCTTGTCGATTGGCCAATCAGGCGCTGCCTTTTCGATAATGTCGTCGAGCTTTGCGCGCTTTCCGAGGATACCCAGGAGGAGTTTCCTCATAAAAGAAATATCATTTACGCCAGGAGCAAACTCCTCGGCATTACGCGCAAGCGACTCCTCGATCTCAAGGTCAGTCAGAGTGCCCCCACGGAAATCCCACTCGTAGAGAGACTGCATTACGATACTTCTTGAAAGGTGCCTATTAGCCATAAATAGTTATATTTAAAAAATGTACTTTTACCAAGGATGTTAACAAAAAGAGGCCCGCCCGTGAGGGAGCCTCTATGCCGTTTCCAAAAAACTCTTGCGTGAAGAATTCAAAAATTTCGAGCGAGACGAATGAGAAAGATGTGAAGCATATGTGGATATGCTGAACATTTTTCTCAAAGTCGCAGCCGAAATTTTTGGATTATTGCGCATAGGTTTTTTCGGAAAGGGCATCTACTTTGCTGCTTTTCCTTTTGCTGCCAAACGTTTCTCGGTCTTGGCGATCGTTTTGACCACTTTCAAGACTGATTTTCCGCGATAGGTTCCACAATTTGTGCAAACCTGATGGCGCAAATGAAGTTCAGAACACTTGACGCACTTAGAAAGGCGAGCACCTTCAAGTGCATGATGCGAACGGCGGTTTGCCGTATGCGCGCGGGTATGTCTCATTCGTACTACCATAGTTTTTCAAGCATAACAGAATGGCTATAAAAAATCAAGCCCCAACACCTACTTTTGCATTACTGCCTGTTTTTTCGTCATTTCTTGCTTATTCGTTTAATTTTTCATAAAAAGCACGACGCTTCTCAGAAGTCTCGTGTTGCAGTAAAAACTATGCAAAAGTAGGTGTGGGGGCAAGTCCCCACACAAAGACCCATCGGACACCCTTTTGGGCAAAGAAAAAGCACCGGGGTAAGCCGACGCTTGGAATTAGATGTTGATATTAAGGGTATTGTCCAAAAACTGTTTGAGGCAGACCTTTTTTACGTGCCCCACAACACCATCAATCACAATTTCAACAACACCATTTTCGGCCTGAATAAGCCTTTCGTTGAGTTGTTTTCTTGAAAAAGACCTGGGGGGCTTTTCTAATTTCTTGTCCTCGGACATAAACTGAACCAAGAATGAATTCTTGTATTCAATGGATATTACGACAAGGACCTTGTTTTTTTTATGCTTCGGATCCTCAAAGTACCGTGAGCCTGAAGCTACTTTCCCTGTTTTGTCTCTCCGAGAAGATAGCTGAAGTGTTGCGCTTCTGGGCATTATGCCTCCTTTTTATCTTGATTAAAAAGTACAAACTACCTAGTAGTATACCAAAAATAGTTCAAAAAGTAAAGGGGTCGTGTCACCCTATTCACCCAACAAGCGTTTCAAAAAACTCTTACGGTGATGTGGGGTCAAACCGTGCTTTTCCAGCGCTTCATAGTGTGCGCGGGTGCCGTACCCTTTGTGCTGCTCAAAACCATGATAGGGAAACTTTTTTGCAAGAGCAATCATACGTTTGTCACGAGCAACTTTTGCAACAATACTTGCGAGCGCAATGGTAAGCTCTTTTTCGTCTCCTTTGATGATGGTTTCCTGGTTTTTATATTGCGCTGGTGCGCGGAGTCCTCCGTCGAGGAGCACTCTTGTCTCTTCTGCTTGATGCTCAATTGCTTCAAGTGCTTTTGAAAGAGCCAGCCGTATCGAAGGAGCGATGCCATTTTTGTCGATTGCTCCCGGTGCGACGAAGGCGACCGTAGTCACCAATAACCCCGCCTCTTCAGCCTCTTGAATACGCACAACCCACTCCTCGCGCGCCTTTGCCGAAAGTTTCTTCGAGTCTTTTATAATCGGGAAAAGTTTCGCGACCTGCGTTCTATGCTCAGCATAAATACACGCCGCCCCCACCGCGACTGGTCCTGCAAGCGGTCCTCTTCCCACCTCGTCGATGCCAATAGTGTATTTATGTGCACCTTTTTTCATATTTTAATATCATAGCAAATCTGCCCTAAAATATGTTTTTGAGGCAGATGCTTCCATCTGGTATACCCCCACACCTACTTTTTACAAAGAACGTTATGTATAAATAAACCCATAACGCAATAAAAGATTTAGGGAAATAAACTGGGGATTTTACGAAAAGTAGGTGTGGGGGTATACTCTGTAGATATGGCGACCGAAAACCCTCAATTCATTCATCTCCACACCCACTCACACTACTCCCTCTTGGACGGCCTTTCTAAGGTTGACGAGATGGTGAAGCTTGCCAAGTCGTATGGCATGAACGCCATCGGCCTTACGGACCATGGCAATATGTATGGTGCTATTGAGTTTTATAAAAAATGTAAAGGTGCGGGCATCAACCCCATCATTGGCGTCGAAGCATACGTCACACCTGGCTCGCGCCATGACAAACGCCCTGGCGTTGACACTACACGCTACCACCTCACGCTCCTCGCCAAGAATGCCGTTGGGTACAAGAATCTTGTACGTCTCGTCACGCTCTCACAACTTGAGGGGTACTATTACAAGCCGCGTATGGATAAAGAAATCCTCCGCGCGCACAGCGAAGGTATCATCGCCCTTTCAGGATGTTTTGGTGGCGAACTTTCACGCGCCCTCAGAAACCGCGACACGGAGGAGGCAGAAAAAGTTGCGCGTGAACATCAGGATATTTTTGGTAAAGAAAATTACTACCTCGAAATCATGCATCATCCGGGCGTGCCGGGTATCGAGGAAGTGCGTGCGGGCATCATCGCTCTCGGAAAAAAACTCGACATTCCCCTCGTCGCCACCCAGGACTCGCACTATCTTCACCACGAAGACCAGCGCGCGCACGAGACCCTTCTCGCTATTCAGACCAACGGCGACCTGAACGATGAAAATCGCTTCTCTATGGAGGCCGATGATTTTTCATTCATCAATACGGAGACTGCGCTCAAATATTTCAAAGACACCCCCGAGGCCGTATGGAACACGCAGAAAATTGCTGATGGATGCAACATCGAACTCACCCTCGGTACCTGGGTTTTTCCCGACCTCAAAATCGACCCCAACACGACCTATGATGATGAGGTGCGCCGTCTCACCTACGAGGGCATCGTAACGCGCGAACTCGACAAAAACGACCCTGCCGTTATCGACCGTATCGAGTATGAACTCAAAGTTATTCGTGATAAGGGGTACTCACCGTACTTCCTCGTTGTTGCCGATCTTCTTCGTTTTGCAAAAGAAAACGGCATCCTCACCAACATTCGAGGCTCCGTGGCGGGCTCTATCACCACGTACCTCCTTGGCATTACCAACGTAAATCCGCTCGAGTACAACCTCCCTTTCGAGCGCTTCCTGAACCCCGAGCGTCCATCCGCGCCCGATATCGATATGGACTATGCCGACACCCGTCGCGAGGAAGTCATCAACTACGCTCGCGAAAAGTATGGCGCTGAACACGTCGCACAGATTGGTACCTTTGGTACGATGATGGCACGTGGTGCGGTACGTGACGTTGCGCGCGCGCTCGGTCACCCCTACGGCATCGGCGACAAGATCTCGCGCCTCATTCCCGAAGGCTCACAAGGTTTCCCGATGACCATCGACACCGCACTCAAAATGACTCCTGAGCTTGCTGACATGTACAAGAACGATGCGACGACGACCGAAATCATCGACCTCGCGAAAAAACTTGAAGGGTGCGTGCGTCACATTTCTGTCCACGCTGCCGGTGTCGTTATTGCCCCTACCCCACTCTACGACTTTACTCCCACCCAGCTCGACCCCAAAGGTGGCAAGATCATCACCCAGTACGACATGCACGCCGTCGAGGACGCTGGGCTCCTTAAATACGACTTCCTTGGTATCCGAAACCTCTCCATTCTCGGTGACGCAGTGCGCCTCGTGCAAGAACGTCACAACATTAAAGTCGACCTCGAACGCATCCCCCTCGATGATCCAAAAACTTTTTCCATGCTTACACACGGCGAGACGATGGGGCTTTTTCAGCTGAACGGCGCTGGTATGACACGCTATTTGAAGGAGCTACGTCCTTCGACCATTCACGACATCAACGCCATGGTCGCTCTCTATCGTCCTGGCCCTATGGAATGTATCCCCGACTATATCGCCCGCAAACACAAGCCCTCGCTCGTGACCTATCTCGACCCACGCATGAAGGATATCCTCTCGATGTCGTACGGTGTTATCACTTATCAGGACGACGTCATGATGATCGCTATCAAGCTCGCAGGCTATTCGTGGCTCGACGCCGACAAACTCCGCAAGGCGATGGGTAAAAAAATCCCCGCTGAAATGCAGGCACAAAAAATAAAACTCCTTGAGGGTTTTGTTGCAGGTGGCCTTACGCAGAAAAAAGCAGATGATCTCTGGGCGCTCATCGAACCATTTGCTGCATACGGATTCAATAAAGCACACGCCGCAAGCTACGGCCGTCTCGCCTACCAGACTGCGTATATGAAGGCAAACTACCCTGTCGAGTATATGACAGCCATCCTCACCGCAGAAAGCGGCGATACGGAAAAGATTTCTGAAATCATTACCGAGAGCAAGCGTATGGGTATTCCTATTTTACCCCCCGACATCAATGCAAGTTTTGGTGGCTTTACTATTATTGACCGTGATGGCCATGCAGAAATTCGCTTCGGTCTGTATACTATCAAGAACCTCGGTACCGACATTTCCGATGCAATGATTGCAGAACGTGAGGAAAACGGCGCATACAAATCGCTCGCTGATTTTCTCGAGCGCATCCGCCACAAAAATTTAAATAAAAAATCCCTCGAGGCGCTCATCAAATCCGGCGCGATGGATGCCTTTGGTGAACGTGGACAGATGCTCGCCAATATGGAGGAGGCTCTTGAATACAACAAGGCACAGGGGCAAGAAATGTCGGGGCAAGCATCACTCTTTGGAATGATGGCGGACACCGCGAGCGTCCCCACCCTTCGCCTCAAGCCTGCAGAGAAAGCCGCCAAGCGCGATTGCCTCATTTGGGAAAAAGAACTTCTCGGACTCTATGTTTCAGGTCACCCCCTCGATGACCACAAGGACAAGCTTGCAACCATCGGTACCACGATTGAAAGCGTAAAAACACTTCGCGAAGGTACGGTCGCTGTTGCCGGCGGTATCGTCTCTGACATCCGCACCATCATGACAAAAAAGGGCGACAAAATGGCATTTGTAAAATTGACCGATGGTACCGACACCCTCGAACTCGTCCTCTTCCCCGAAGCACTCTTTGCGCACAAAGAACTCTTTGAAGCCACCGACCGCTGCATCAAAGTCAAAGGTAAAATCTCCGACCGTAACGGCGAAAAGTCTCTCATTGTAGAGCGCGTGAAGGAGTTGTAATAAAAAAACCAGGTCACTCTTTTGAGCAACCTGGCCACAACGTACGCTTCTGGTTAGTTTTCCTAGTGACGTGCAGTGACAGAAGTATCTTGCATCAACTGCATAATCCTCGTGATTGGCTGAAAAACAATCAACAAAAAGCTGATTACCAAGAGGGAAACAACTACACCGTTTACAAGACCAGCGCGTTTCTTTTGGTTCATAAAAACCTCCACAAATAGCACTCCCGCACCCTTGCGAGAACTAAATGAAGGATAGCACATTTTATATTAAAAGTCAATAGCTAGCGAGAATAACTATAAAAAAGAACGGCACCGGGGGGTGTCGTTCGGGGCGTAGAATTAGTGAGCATAATCGTGAGTTTCTGTTTTTTCACAGAGCCTGAAAACACAATAGGATACGAAGGGGGTTAAAACGTCCGAAAGAAGAAACCAACCAACCAAAATCTGCAGGGACATAACAAACATGGTGTGTTTTTTTTGATGGTGACTCAGAACAACCTATTAAAATCATCCCACATATCGCATAATTTTGCAATATCTTTAAAAAACCTTTGAAAAAGGGTAAAAAATGGTAATATGAACCGATATGGAAACAAACGACCCCATTAGATTTTTCGTACTTACCATGGGGGGCAAGGAACGCGATTATTAAAGACTTTACAAAATAACCATGAATACTGAATCAGAAAAATCTAACGGGGCAAGCAAACTGCATAATATCCGCCACTCACTCGCTCACCTGCTCGCCATGGCAGTCCTTGAAAAGGACCTGGGCGCAAAGCTCGGTATCGGGCCCGTTATTGATAATGGTTTTTATTATGATTTTCAGTTTTCAGAAGGCTACACCCCTACCCCCGAGGACCTCAAGGGTTTCCAGAAAGCGATGAAAAAAATGATTGGGCGTGGACTTGCATTCGAGGGGCGCGCTGTATCAGCGGATGAAGCAAAAAAAATGTTTGCGATACAGCCTTATAAAACCGAGCTGATTAATGAGTTCGCTGCTGAAGGTAAGAACCTCACCCTCTACACAACAGGTGACTTCACTGACCTCTGCAAAGGTGGCCACATCGAGACGACCAAAGAAATCGACACCGATGCGTTTGCTATCACTCACACCGCTGGTGCCTACTGGCGTGGTGACGAGAAGAATCCTATGCTCACCCGTATCTACGGCCTCGCTTTTGAAACCGGCGCTGATCTCGACGCATATCTAAAACAAATGGAGGAAGCCAAGAAACGCGACCACCGCAAGCTTGGCAAAGAGCTCGAGCTTTTCACTATTATCGACGAGATAGGTGCAGGACTTCCTCTCTTTTATCCAAAAGGTGCGCTTCTTCGTAAAAACATTGAGGGGTTTGTAGGTGACCTCCAGCGTGCGCGGGGATACCAAGACATTTGGATTCCCCATATCACCAAGGGAACGCTCTACGAAATTTCAGGGCACCTTTCTAAATATGATGCGATGTACACGCCGATGAAAATCGACGAGAATGACTACTATTTGAAGCCTATGAACTGTCCGCATTTCATGATGCTGTATCGCACCCTCCCTCATTCATATCGCCAGCTTCCCGTGCGCTACACCTCGACGACCACAAACTACCGTTATGAAAAGTCTGGCGAGCTCTCAGGGCTCACGCGTGTGCGCTCTCTCACGCAGGACGACTGTCATGTGTTTGCACGCCCTGACCAAATCGAAGCCGAGATCGACCTCATGCTCGGCATGATCAAAGAAGTCTATGCGGCATTTGGTCTTGATGATTTTTATGTTCGTATCTCGCTGCGTGACTCAAAAAATAAAGAAAAATATATCGGAAGTGATGAGGTCTGGAGCACGGCCGAAAATGCTCTGCGTACTATTGTAAAAAAGACTGGGTGGAAATACGAAGAAGCTGAAGATGAAGCCGCATTCTACGGCCCCAAGCTTGATTTTATGTTCAAAGATGCGATTGGACGCCAGTGGCAACTTTCAACCATTCAGCTCGACTTTAACCTCCCTGAACGTTTTGAACTCGACTATGTAAACGAAGCCAATGAAAAAGCACGTCCAGTCGTTATTCATCGTGCGATACTCGGTTCTACAGAACGATTTATGGGCATTATGATCGAGCACTTTGCCGGCAACTTCCCTCTTTGGCTTTCACCCGTGCAAGTAAAGATTCTTCCTATTAGTGAGAAATTTTCAGAATATGCGGAGAAGGTTCGTACGGAACTTGTAGGTGCAGGTATGCGTGTTGAACTTGATGACTCAAACGAAAGCCTCGGCAAGCGCATCCGTGTTGCCAAGACAGAAAAAGTTCCCCTCATCCTCGTGCTCGGTGAAAAAGAAGCCGAAGCAGGTACCGTAACCGTAGAAATGCGTGGTGCTGAAAAGGGTGAGACACATACCCTTGCAGACTTTATAAAGCACACGTTGGGTGACATTGAAAAGAAAGCAATCTGGTAAAACATACAAAAAAGGCGATGCCAGTCGGCATCGCCTTTTTTGTATGTACCTATTTCTTACACTCAGTACATTCTCCTTCCTCACACTTTCCACCCTCGCATTTCATTTCCTCACATGAACCACCCTTGCACATACCTCTCATACCACGCATTTTGCATGAGCCCATGTGCTTTACCGCAAAACCAACAAAGATGAGAGCGATTGGCCAAATAAGGTTCCAGTCAACCATAACACCAATATTTTTCAAAAGTGCAATAACACCAACGAATATCAATACAAGACCTGCTAATTTCATATATAAATTATTAACTATTAATATACCTAGTATACCACGCGAATGAGTCTATGGGGAATACTACTTCACAATAATCGTCCCAAGCTCTTTCTGGCTATTGCGATTTACATACCACCACGTCCCTGCCGTTAAAAACGTAAAATCGTACGTTCCTCCGCGCCCCACAGAAACAGTCTGATTAAATTCACGATAGACCTGACTATTCTGATCAACCGTAGTGAGGCTCATCGCTTTGTTAGAGTTATTTACAAAGTGTACTGACTTACCTCTTGCAATCTCAAGCTTTGCGGGGACGAAACCACTGTCTGTGTACGAAACGAGGTACGCGCCACTTTTGGTCATCGTGGGAGCACTCTCTGATTTCGTGGTTGTAGTTTTGGGTGCGGAGGTCGTAGTTTGAGTAACCTTTGCCACCGGAGTCGGTGTTGTCGTTGCTTGTTCCGTGCCGTTAGGAACATTACCTTGTTCTTCGGGCGCGATAGCTGCACGCTTACCAAACCAAAATGCTCCATAAAGTGCCACAACGGCTACAATAACGGCAATAATGTATTTTTTATTCATAGGATAATTATACGCCCATATTCACAAAATACCAATAAAACAAAATTATTTTTGCGTATTATACCTTGGAGCGAGCCGTTCCCTTTTCTGGTGCCTTGCGCAGGCTGGCGAGCCGAGCGGAGCAACCCAGCCCTCGCTAGCGAGGGCTGGGTATGCGTGCAACAGAAAAGAGAATGGCGAGCGGACTTTAGGCATCAATATTCGCCATCTTGGCGTTGGATTGGATAAATGACTTGCGTGAAGCAACATCCTCACCCATCAACACATCAAATGCTTTGTCAGCGTCCACGGCATCCTCGATACGCACCTGTTTAAGGATGCGTCTCTTTGGGTCCATCGTGGTCTCCCAAAGCTCCTCTGGATTCATTTCACCGAGACCCTTGTAGCGCTGGAGTGATACCTTCGGCTCACGCTTCTTTCCCTTCTCCTCTGCTTCAGCAGCAACCTCTTCCTCTGTTCCCTCAAATTCCTCCTCTTCCCCTTCTTCCACCACTTCAAGTAAACTTACATCCTTACCAAGGTACGCGATTTTTTCAGCCTCGCTGTACACATACGTAATCTCTTTACCTTTTTTAATCTTGTAGAGTGGTGGCTGAGCGATGTAGATAAATCCACCCTCGATGACCGGTTTGAAGTAGCGATAAAAGAGCGTTAGGAGAAGTGTACGAATATGTGCACCGTCGACGTCTGCATCCGTTGCAATAATAATCTTGTGATAGCGAAGTTTTGAAATATCAAAAATATCACCAATACCCGTACCCATTGCTACCACGAGCGAGCGAATCTCCACCGACGCAAGCATCCTGTCGAGGCGTGCGCGCTCTACATTCAAAATCTTACCCTTGAGCGGGAGGATTGCTTGCGTCCTACGGTCGCGACCTTGCTTTGATGAGCCACCTGCGGAATCTCCCTCAACGATGAATACCTCAGAATCTTCAGCCTTTGATGTCTGACAGTCAGCGAGCTTACCCGGAAGTGTAAGGCCTTCGAGGGCACCCTTGCGCATCACGCTGTCCTTTGCGGCCTTTGCAGCCTTGCGCGCACGAAGCGCGATGATAACTTTGTTGACGATAGCGCGAGCATCCTCGGGATTTTCCTCGAGGAACATACCTAGTGCCTCACCAAAGACTTTTTCAACAGCACTGCGTGCCTCGACGCTACCCAATTTACCTTTGGTTTGTCCTTCAAACTGAATCTCGCGCATTTTTACCGAGATTGCGGAGGTCAAGCCTTCGCGAACATCGTCCGCCGTAAAGTTTTCCTCGTTCTCTTTGATGAAATTATTTTTGCGGCCGTATTCGTTTATCTTGCGGGTGAGCGCCGTACGAAAACCCGTGACATGAGTACCTCCCTCCATATTGTAAATATTGTTTGCAAAGGCGAGCTCGCGCGATGAAATATCATCGATGTATTGGATTGCTACTTCAACCTGCACGCCGTCAACTTCTTTGTCGACATAACAGATATTCTTGTGAATTGGTTTTTGGTGCTGATTATAAAAACGAACAAGGGAAACCAATCCGCCGTCAAAGTAAAAACTCATTGAAGGAACCTCAAGTGACAGATCCTCAAAATAAACAACATTATCAAGTTTGAGCTTGCCTGCATATTCGCGCGCATCAAGGATTGCTATATGGAGACCCTTGACCAAGTATGCCTGCTGGCGCAAATGGTTCACAATCTGGTTCCAGTTCCAGCCCATCTCCTTAAAGATCAGCTCATCAGGTTCAAACGTAACAATAGTACCACGGAACTTGGTAGTGCCGATTTTCTTAACGGCTGCTTTCCTCTTGCCACGCTCGTACTCCTGCATATGAATACCACCGTCGCGATGCACGCGAACCTCAGTGTAGACTGAGAGTGCATTCACGACCGATGCACCCACACCGTGCAGACCACCTGAAACTTTGTAGCTCTCTCCTTCGAATTTACCTCCGGCGTGGAGGGTCGTCATAATGGTCTCGAGTGCTGAGACTTTTGTCTTAGAATGAATATCAACAGGAATACCGCGACCGTTGTCGACGACGCGCACGCGATTACCGGGGAGAAGCACTACCTCGATACGATCAGCAAAACCGCCCATCGCCTCGTCGCGTGAGTTGTCAAAAATCTCCCATATGAGATGATGAAGGCCCTCGGGTCCCGTCGACCCGATATACATACCCGGGCGCTTACGTACAGGCTCAAGCCCTTCAAGGACAACAATATCCTCTGCTCCATACCCCACTGTTTTTTCGTCTTTTTTGGCCATAAATTTATTCAAAAAGAAAAAGCGCCATGCTTTTGTGTGTTCATTATACCAAAATATTTAGCTTTTTGCTAACAGGTAAATCATTGACATATGCATGTTTTATGTGTATAATTGTATATAGGTTCATTCAATCTAACTTCCAAAAAAGGAGAGTAGTATGGCGGCAGAGAAAGTTACGGTTGCGTGCGGGGTGCTTACCAACCACAAGCACCTAGGCGGTCTTTTGGGGACACTAAGGGGTTCAGAGCTCGCAAAACACTTGGCAAAACCAACTGAAGTAATATTTGTCGATGAAGGTTTCCAGGTCACCCTCTACGTTAAGGACTATGCGGACTTCTTAATACGATCCTCGCTGGAATACGGAATGCTCCATCCGTGGAGTGCTCAATTTAAAACCGAAGGCCCCGCTTAGGTTCTTCTCTCAAGACCCCTAGATTCGTCTAGGGGTCTTATTTGCGAGCATTTCACCTTCTCCCGAGGAAAACACAAAAAATAAAACCCCATGCACCTAAATGCATGGGGTTCAAATCTACCTGCTTGGTAAAAAGAGATACCGTTAGAATAACGCAAAGACCGCAGCGCCCTCTGTCAACATACTGAGTAACGTCAACGCATATTTAGTCCTGAGTTGACTCGCCACTACCGTAGCAACAGCAGCGATGAAGAGAGCAACGAGCGCTATATCACCGATGGCCACAACACCTGTTTTTGAAGCAACAGACACAACAGCAATAAGCGCAATTAGTATGGTTGTAACAGCAGCGGCAAGCGCAGCTATATGACCCTTGTTGGTTGTTGCCAAAACAGCAGTAGCAACAAAAAGAATCCCTATGGCAGTTCCCAAAAAGCCAACAGTGGGTGACCCAAAGCCAATCGAACGACTGACAAAAGACGCAACCACGCAGAACGCCAACGTTGCTAGCTCCCAACCTATTAATTTTTTCACGAATATCTCCTTGTAAAAGAACGATGTGGCCTTTGCCACGGATTTATACCATTAACAAAAACCCTACTCCTTTGTATATTATATACAAATATAAGGATTTTGTCAAGTAGCTTAATTTGGTTATTCTACTTTGCTTTTTACCGAAATAGCCATACGGCGCCACGTGGAGCGAAAAATCTCAATGGGTACAAACTGGCTTTCGCCGCGTTCGCGGGTGCGGCTATCGGGGTCATGATAATAAAAGCCGTCAACACCTCTCCCCCGTCCTTTGAAGCCGACCAGCACCACCATATGAAACTTATCGGCTTCCTTAAAACGTCTAATCGCCGATACAATGACTGGTCTCCCTGCGCGAAGTTCGCTCACCAAAAATGCTATCCCCTCTTTATTGAGCTTGTAGGCAGTTTTTATGTCGGTAGTACGCCACTCTGCGCGGGCGAGTTTCATGCCATACTTCCCCGCAAGCGCAATGAGTCCGCTATGAATCCATCCCGACGGACCGTACGCACCGAGCGCAACCCCATCTTTTATCATTTCATCAAGCGACGGCGTCTTGGTCCCCTCTGCCTCAAGGAGTATCTTCAGACACGCAATCCCACACGCACGACTCTGCCACGCAGGGTCTTTAACATCAAGAAACTGCGAGTAGTAAGGAGTGGTGAGCAACATAATTAGCGTACCTCAAAGTTTTCCTTCACGAGTGCCGCGGTGATGCGCTCCATCACGGCATTTACCTCTTCGTCAGAGAGGGTTTTTTCGTAGGATTGAAATACCAGATTGAATGCATAGGAAGTTTTCTTGGCACCGTCGAATTCTTTGGTAAAAACATCAAAAAGGCGTACTACGCGCAGAAGTTCACCACCTTCGCGGGTAATGGTCCCTCGCAAAGCGTCACTCTCTACTCCTTCTGGAGCCCAGAGCGCAATATCGCGAAGCATAAAGGGGTACGCCGATGGCTTTGTATAACGAACCGAAACCGCCTTGAATGGCGTTGCTGATTTTGGCTCGGGAAGTTTTTCAAGAAGCGCGCCGAGGTCAAACTCAAAGACCCCCGATGAGAATACTCTTTCAACAGAGACGCCGAGCACTTCACTCAAAATCTTTTGTGCTTCTTCAAGTGCTGCACGCGTAAGTGCATCTTTCTTCTTGCCACCCTTCGTGAGCTCTACACCAATCGCACACGAAAGTTTTTCTTTCATCACTGCGGGGAATACATTACCAATCTCAAAAATCTTTATGTCATCAAGGGCAAGGAGTGGCGCATTGCGTGCATTGAGTACGAGTGACTGCGCGAGCCCTGTTGCAAGATCCTTTCTTAAAAATCCCTTGTCTTCAGCGATAGGATTAGCAACCCCAAACACTCCCTCGTTTTGGAAGGAATAGGTAAATACCTCGTAGAACCCCCGTGTTGCGAGCGTGTCACGGATAAGGTTCGCATAGTAGTACGCCTTAAGGGGTCGAGCATCAAAAGAAATATCATCAAGTCCCGCAGGCGTAATCTTATCAAACCCGTACACACGACCAATCTCCTCGGCGAGGTCTTCTTTAATACGAAGGTCAAGGCGCTCAAGTGGAATGGTTACGACCAAACGCGGCTCTGCGGGCACCGCGATGCGCCGCACGCCAACAATATTTTTAAATCGTGCACTCTCGGCAACTGACTCAATAGCAACCCTATTTTCGTTATATCGTGACGAATGAATAAGCTTGCCATCACCGAGATACATACCGACATGGTCGACACCTTGAGGAATCTTTGCGCCCTTCATCCATTCAACACTCTCGTAATAAATATTATCAGTGCCGCTGTTGGAGAAAATAAGGTCACCAGGTTGCGCTGAATCTAGGGCGACTTCCTCTCCGAACACGAGCTGGTCGACACTAATACGTGGGATAGCGACCCCTGCCTCTTTCCAGAGGTATGCGGTGAATGACGCACAATCAAATGTGCCTGGAGCGTCATAGAGTACGCTTGCACCATACTTGTAGGGCTTCCCCACGAGAGTCGGAGCTATTGTCACCACCTGCGCGCGAGGGTCGTCTACTATCTCGTATTCAAAACCAAGTCGTGCAAGAATGCTCTCGGCCTCCTTCTGGGACATACTGGTGCCCAAAATACCGTTGAGCTCCGAAACCGCAATGCCAACCTTGTAGTTTTTTAATGGTCGCGCGAGTACGTCCACCGTTTCGCCTACCTTTGCCTCGGGGCACATTTCAAGAAGGAGCTCCGTTGCAAGGACCATCGCCTCTTCTGCGAGGACTGGTGAAATATCATGTTCAAAACGGCGCGAAGAGTCTGTGCGAATCCCCACACGTGCCGAAGTCTTGCGCGTGCTTACGGCGTTAAAGTTTGCGGCTTCAAAAATAATTGACGTGGTATTACTATCCACCCCTGCGTCTTTACCGCCTTTGACACCAGCAATGGCGAGTACACGATCTTTGTCTGCTATAACTAAAGTCTCTGAAGTCAGCGTCAGGTCCTTATCGTCGAGCGTCATCATTTTTTCACCCTCCTTTGCTGTCCGTACTGAAATCTCAATCACCCCACCTTCTGCTTGTGCAAGCTTACCAGCATCAAACGCATGCATTGGCTGACCAAGCTCAAGCATCACGTAGTTGGTGATGTCGACAATGTTGTTAATACTTCTCTGTCCCACCGACTCGAGACACTCACGAAGCCATGCAGGAGAAGGTCCAACTTTTACACCTTCAACCATACGTCCCATATACCGTGGACAAAGTTTTGCGTCCTCGACCGCAACGCGAAGCGCTGTTACGGTATCCGACTTTTGACTTTTGACTTTTGACTTTTGACTTTCGAGCGGTACTCCGCTCAAAACTGAAATCTCGTGCGCAATACCTTTGTGCGCAAGGAGGTCATGCCCGCGATCAGGCATAATCTTTAAATCAAATATCGTATCATCTCCTTTTTTCTCCGCCCCTTCAACTTCACACAGGTGCTTCATAAAAAGCGCGGAGACCTCCTCGGGCGAAGGAATTTCTTTATCAAAATGTGACGCAAGCCACTTGTAGGAAATGGGGATATTCATATGACTGATTTTAGCGAGCGGAGCGACATTAAAATCGTTACCCAGCCCTCTCTGGTAATACGCGTTTCTTTAATCCGTTCCACGCACTACCATATTGCTTTAGTTTTTGCTCTCGTTCGCGAGCTAATTTTTCAGAACTATAAGCCTCGTAATAAATCAACGTACACTTATATTCTCGTGAATGCTGCTCAAACCTTCTCGCTAGGTCGTTAGTATAACCTATGTACAGCTTTTTGTCTCGCTCGAGTATATATGTGTAGTACATAATATTGAGAGGGCTGGGTTTGAAAATTATAGTCGTTTTACTCCTTAATTTTCTAAAATTGATTTACGAGACGGAGGTCTCCCGCATACAAAAGACGCACATCATCAATACCATACTTTTGCATCACGAGGCGGTCGACGCCCACACCAAAGGCGATGCCACGATATTTACGAGGGTCGATACCTCCTGCCTGCAGGACGTTTGGGTGAACAACACCAGCACCCATAACCTCAATCCACCCCGTCTGCTTACATACATTACAGCCCGCACCACTACACTTCACGCACGACACGTCAATCTCGACACCAGGCTCAACGAACGGAAAGTAGCTCGGGCGCATACGTACCGTAGCCGTTGCGCCATACAAGCGCTTGAAAAACTCATCGAGAATATCTTTCAGGTGCGCAAGGGAGACATTCTCGCTCACTACGAGGCCTTCAATTTGATGAAACTGTGTTTCGTGCGTTGCGTCGGTTGCTTCATAGCGGTACACTTTGCCAGGCACAATGATTTTGAATGGTGGCTGATGCGTTTCCATATAATGCACCTGCACCGCCGAAGTGTGCGTACGGAGTACTGTCTGTGGCACGTCCTTCACCCAAAAGGTATCCTGCATGTCGCGCGCAGGGTGATCCTTGGGGACATTCAAAGCATCAAAGTTGTAATGCTCACTCTCAACCTCCGAACCATCGGCAACCTCAAAACCCATCGCCACAAATGAGTCGACTATTTCACGCATAACCTGCGTCAAGGGGTGCAGATGTCCTTTTAGTTTCTCTTCCATATCTCCCATATTACACGAAAACCCCCGCCTAACCAAACGGTTAGGCGGGGGTTTTCGTTCTGGAGCCAGAAGTCGGGATCGAACCGACGACCTATTGTTTACAAAACAATTGCTCTACCAACTGAGCTATTCTGGCACATATGAGTTTCTAAAGTTGAAAAGTTCATAAAGTTAAAAGCGGGCTCGCATTCACTTTACAAACTTTATGAACTTTATAAACCTTCTGACTTTATTGACTTTTTGTATTCTGCCACATCTCGGAGAAAAAAGGAAACTGAACCTTTTTTGTGGATTGCTCCCTTCCCCTTCACCATATCAAACCACTTGCTATGGCGCGCTTTGAGCTTCTGTCCAAGTATCAACGTAAGGTGCAGCACCTCATGAGCAACGGTATAAAAAAGTGCTACAAGAAATGCTCGTGCCTGCGCTGCATACTTCTCCACGACGACGCGCCACCACACATGTATCGCCTCATACAGCTTGCCGTGAAGCTCTTTTTCTACTCCTTCGATGAGAGAGAGCTTGAGCTCACGGAGTGATATCAGCTTCCACACGACCATCCCTACGATGACCATGAGCGAGAGATAAAATAATGTAATGATAGCGATCATAGGGGTAGAATTTAGAATATAGAATTTAGAATATAGAATTTAGAATTGGACTCGTATTCCTTCCATATTCAAAATTCAGAATTCTATATTCTGCCCAGAACTACTTTGCGACCGAGAAGCGCGAGAAACGTGACACGGCAATCTTTTCACCAAACTTCTGCACACCACCATCAATAAGCTCCTTGATAGTAATGTCCGGATTCTTGATGAACGCCTGACCAAGGAGGGTGCGCTCTGCAAAGTACGTAGTGAGCTTGCCCTCCATCATCTTTTCTTGAATGTCAGCAGGCTTGCCTGACTCTTCAACTTCCTTCTTGAACATTTCAATAACCTTTGCACGCACCTCCTCGGTAATCTCTGACTCTTCGATGTATGCAGGATTTGTTGCGGTGATGTGCATCGCAATATCACGCGCGAGTGCGATAAACTCATCGTTACGTGCTACGAAATCAGTCTCACAAGAAAGCTCGATCAGGGTACCTACGGTCTTGTTGCTGTGAATATACGCATCAACAACACCGGCGCCAAGCTCGCGGTCACCCTTTTTTTCAGCGATGCCGGCACTCTTTTTGCGCAAGATAAGGAGGGCCTTTTCTTTGTCGCCACCTGTTTCCTCGAGTGCTTTTTTACACTGCATAACAGAAACTCCTGTCATATCGCGCAATTCTTTGATTTGTTCGGTTGTGATCATGAGATAAGTCGTAAAGTTAAAAGTCTAAAGTCAAAAGTAAATTCAATTCTAAATCTAGGCTGTACGGCCAGCCTTGTATGCGTCAACGATTTGTTTGACGAAGAATGCGATACTTGAAACCGAGCTGTCGTTGCCGGGGATAGAGAAATCGGCATCACGCAAATTACAGTCTGAGTTAGAGAGCGCTACTACGGGGATACCGAGAAACTGTGCCTCCTTGAGGGCAATCGATTCTTTTTTAGGATCGATAATAAAGAGTGCTGCAGGAATGTCTTTCATTGAAACGATACCGGCAAAGTTTCTCTCGAGGCGCTCGATGTCCTTGTCGATAAGGAGGCGTTCCTTTTTTGTGTAGATAGCAAGCTCGCCTCTCTCGCGCTGTGCGCGAAGGTCTTCGAGACGTGCAACACGCTTTTTGATCTCAGGGAAGTTGGTGAGTACACCACCAACCCAACGCTCAACAACGAGTGGCATGTCGATTGACATCGCGCCGTCTTCAACAGCCTTCTTTCCTTCGTTCTTGGTACCCACAAAGAGGATTTGCTTGTTGCCTGTTGCGAGCGACTTTACAAACTCCTTGGCACGCTCAAGCTCAACGCTTGTCTTTTCAAGGTCCATGATCTCAACGCCGTTCTTGACGCCAAAGATAAATGGCTTAACTGATGGATGGCGACGTGAACGCGAATAACCGAAATGTGCCCCTGCGGCAAACATGTCGGTAATAAGTGCTTCGTTCTGTACTGATTTGGTCATAAATTATTAAATTAGCTAGGTTTTATGGTTTTAAACGTCCAAAAGAGCACTCTAGCCTTACCCTTTTGCAACTCATTGTAGGCCATATACTACCAGACGATGACCTAAAATGCAAGGTCTTATTTCTTTATTCTTCCTCCGCGTCCCCTACCGTTCCCGCGGCGCAGGCTAGGGCAATAGCATCAATATTACCGGCAAACACCTTTTCGATATTGCTCCATGACTGCTTGATGCGGTGGTCGGTGATACGGTCCTGGAGCACGTTGTAGGTACGAATCTTTTCCGAGCGGTCACCAGTGCCAATCTGCCCTTTGCGGTCTGCCGAAACATCGCTTTCTTTTTTTACTCGGTCAATATCCTCGAGTCGTGCCATGAGCATCGACATCGCTTTTTCGCGATTCTTGACCTGGCTACGCTCGCTCGTACAGCGCACCGCAAGACCGGTCGGCTTGTGAATAATACGCACGGCCGTCTCCACCTTGTTCACGTTTTGTCCGCCGGCACCCCCCGAACGCGAAAACTCCATCTCGAGGTCAGCGGGATTGATTTCAAAACTCTTTACCGGGAATACGGGGAGTACGACTACCGATGCGGTTGAGGTGTGAATGCGACCCGCCTTCTCGGTCGCAGGAATGCGCTGTACGCGATGCACGCCTGTCTCAAAGCGGAGCATGTCGTATGCGTCTTTGCCTTTGATTTCAAACGACGCTTCCTTGTAGCCGCCCATTTCGCTTGGTGACTCATCAAGTTTTTTGAACTCCCATCCTTTCTTTTCTGCAAAGTATTCGTACATCATCGCAAGGTCCTGCGCAAAGATAGCCGCCTCTTCCCCGCCGGCACCCGCGCGGACTTCCAAAATAATTTCTTTTGGCTTTACCTCTTCCTCTTTATCGCCCTCGATAATATCCGTCATTTGCTTTTCGAGTGCCTCAATCTGTGCACGGAGTGTCACAAGCTCGCCCTCGCCAAGCTCTGCCATAGATGGGTCACTCTCTATCATCACCCGCACAGAAGACTCTTCGCCGAGCAAGCGCTCATATTCATCTGCGAGGTATTTTGTCTTATGGTTGGCTTTGAATGTCTCGAGGTTCATAATTTAGTATTCTATCATGCAAAAAGAAAACCCACACAGAGAAAGCCTGCGTGAGTTTACTTGACTTCGCTACTTCTTTGCAGCAGCCTGGCGCTTCTTGAAACGCTCTACACGACCTGCGGTGTCGATAGTCTTTTCCTCGCCGGTAAAGAATGGGTGGCACGAGCTACAGATCTCAACATCAATCTTTGGCATCGTTGAACCAACAGTGAACTTCTCGCCGCAGGAGCAAGCAACCGCTGATTCAGTGTGGTATGTGGGGTGGATTTCTTTCTTCATATTAAGAGACTTTACCAGATGAGTCGGTTTTTTGCAAGCCCCCACACCAATACCTGCATAGCTTTTGTTCTGTTGAGCGACAAGCATTAAAGATTGAAACTAGATAATTTGTGCTTATATGAGTATTTAGGTACTACAAAAGCAGAACCATGCAGGTATTGGTGTGGGGGCAAGTGTATGGTAAAAAATATGCGCTATACTAACGATATGCAGAAAAAAGCCCTTATTCTCATTATTTTTGCCCTTATGGCGCTGGCGGGCGACGAATTGTCGGTGCGCATAAGCGAACCCCCTTTGGGCACCCAAGAGGCACGCTCTCTTGTCACCATTCCTGCCCCCGTAAAATACTCGGAAGGTTTCGCTACGGCGATCCGAACAATTGATGGCGACACTATTGTTATTGACATAAACGGCACTCAAGAAAAAGTCCGCCTCATCGGCGTCGATACTCCCGAGGCTGTCGACCCCCGCAAGCCCGTACAATGCTTTGGGAAAGAAGCATCAGTGTTCACCAAAAATCTCCTCGAGGGTAAGCGGGTTCGCCTCGAGGCCGACCCCTCACAAGGTGACCGCGACAAATATGGTCGCCTCCTTCGCTATGTATTTCTCTCCGACGACACTTTTGTGAATAAAGAAATTATCGCCCAAGGCTACGGCCACGAATACACCTACCGCGCCCCCTACCAACATCAAACCGATTTCAAAACTGCTGAACGCTTCGCCCGCGAACAACAAAAAGGTCTCTGGGCGCCGGGTGTGTGTGGGTGAACATCTTGAGGCAAGCACTTCATCTGCTTTGGTATCTCTACTTGGACATTACTTTTACTTGGACATCGGATGTCCAAGTAGAGATATTACTCTAGTAAATATCCTTCCATTTTTTTCATTTCCACTTTCTTTTTTATCATATCCTCAACGGAACTCTCAGCAAATTTTTGGTACTCCCTTACGCTCTTGTACTGTTCAAGAATGATATCCTTATTGCAAAAATCGCCTTTCGACTTCCTTGTATATTCTCCCCAACTTGACCGACTTTTCACCAGTTTGGAGTCCTTACCTCCAAGCTGGTGAACACGGTCATTCAGATTCACATAGGCACTCGCATGCAAAAGATACTCGTTCGAATCAATATGCACTGCCTTAAATTTCCCCTGAAACAACACGCCACTTCTTTTATTTTTGTTATTGAAATACTTTGTGTAACCATTCCCTAACCGCTGCATAAATTTTTCTATCCCTTTGTCAGAAACTTGCTCAAGAATAAAATGGTAATGATTCGGATTCAAACAATAACATATAAAATTAACTAGCTTCAACTTGGACATCGGATGTCCAAGTTGGTCGGTTGAATCACTTTTGTTTTTAATAAAGGAATTCTGGTAGATGCTGCCGATTGGATCAATAACATTAAACTCTTCCATGCTCTGCATAAAACGATTTAAGTCATCCTCATCAGAAAAGACTATGCGTTTATCAACGCCTCGATTGTAAACATGATAAAACTCGCCGTTTTCAAAAGGAATTTTCCTCATATAGAACCATAATAGCACTTGGACATCGGATGTCCAAGTGCTATTGGATGGTTTTGAACACAACGGGTTTAGTGCTGTTACATACGTAGAGCAACTTTTGAAAGCGTTTGCGGTCGCCATCACTTAAAAATATTTTTGATTTATTGTTACCACGATTATATACGTGATAAAACTCATTGATAGAGAATTCAAAATTCCTTTGCATAAAACCATTATACTGTAAGGCCTAAATTTTCCAAGGGGAGTCCTTGGAAATACAAAATGAATTTTGTATTTTTTAATTTTTTCCATTTGGGTATTCTCTCGATTTGGAGGCCTTGCCTCCAAATCTTACGGTTGCGACTCGACAGCTACCGGAGCTGGGTCTGCTACTGCTGGTGTGGGCTCAGCAGGTGCCAGCTCGGGGGTTGGCTCTGGTGCTGGCGCTTCAACTACCGTAGGTTCGGGCTCGGGGGTCGTGGCTACCGGGGTTTCTGGTGTTTGAGTGGGCTCTGTGGGTGCTTCTGGGGTTGATTCAGGGGCTACTTCAACAGCAGGTGCTTCTGCGGGAACCTCTGAAGGTGCCGGTGTTTCTGGTTCTGCTGGGGCTTCTGGCTCTGGGGTAGACACTACTATTGGTGTGCCGCACTCCCCTGCGGTGGTCTTTTGTGCGCCACTCACAACAGAGAGACAGTATGGTGCCCCCGTTGTTTCGTCGTAGAGAGTGATACCTGTTCTCTTGTCTGGAGAACCAATCTTTGCCGTCCCGCGGACTTCCAAGTCCGCAACCACCATCCTGCCCCACTCATCAATACTCCACTTTGCTGCGGAGCCACGGATTGCTTTCACATTAACAATTTCTTGGTCGTTTAAATCAACACCAGCGGAGATGAACTTGATCCTGCCGGTAACGTCTTCTACACTCCAGAATGAGGATTCGCCGACACCGTCGACAATAGTACCACCAGATATACTGGCATCGAGTTTTGCAGCAGCGAGGTTCACAAACACGAGTATCTTGCCCTCTGCGCCCGAGAAGTCCTCGAGGGCGGTACCGACGATAGCACGTGTAGTGGTTGCCTTCATACCACGACCAGGAGTCGACGAGAGGGCAATAGGGTCACCGACTTTAATCTCTCCGCCTTCGTTGGTAACTTTTACCAGTACACGCCCAGAGAGCGCTACTGGTTTGAACTTGGTAGCAAGGTCAAGCCCTGTCGTGTCGCCCAGGAGAACACCCGGGTTTGTTGAGACAATACCGATGATTCTGTTTCCTCCTTCGGAGGTTGCTTTTTCAATGGAAGCACTGAGAGACTCACCGATGGAAGCCGGAATCTCGTCCTTGTATGTGGTGTTTAATTTTTCTTTGTCTTGAACACGTTTTATTTGTTCTGTTGAAGTAAGCGAAGAAGCAACCATTACAATGTCTCCT
>Ga0155698_113_pt1 | contig 35052 bp, 40 predicted proteins | sample RifCSPlowO2_01_FD_107355 | JGI IMG/M metagenome (GOLD analysis project Ga0155698, IMG submission 107355) | Candidatus Yonathbacteria bacterium RIFCSPLOWO2_01_FULL_47_33b
GAGACCGAGCGTTCTCAAGAACAGAACCGCGAAAAAGCAGTACAGATTCTCAAGGGTAAACTTTATAAAAAACAGGACGACGAGCGCAAAGTTGCCGAGAGTGGTATGTATATTAGTAAGACAACAGAAATTGAGTGGGGGAACCAAATCCGCTCGTATGTCATTCATCCTTACAAAATGGTCAAAGACCACCGTACGGGCGTCGAGACGAGTAACGTGGACGCGGTACTTGAAGACGGGGACTTAATGGAATTTATTGAGGCGGAAAAGGAGCTTTAAACTTTCATATTTTCGTAATTCAAAGTTTCATAGACACTCCACATTCCATATGGTACGATACGCCTATGGAACAACTGCCGCAAAGACTATCCGTTGAAGAACTACATGATTTGTCCGATGAAAAGAAGCATACGCGGGGTGCTTTGAGCGACCTCAGTGCGGAGAAAATGCCACAGGAAATGAGTGAGGATCTTTCCGAAGAACCTCGTGGAATTTTGGAAACCTTGAAAGAGAAATCACAAGGTCTCATTGAGTCCTACGGCGGAATATCAAAGGTGAAAGAAGCTCTCCGTGAACGGCACTCATTTGATGTTCTCTCCGCACATTTTGAAAAAGATGCGGTGCAGAATCTCAAAGAACACACGGAGGCGAAAGAAGTGTACGATACGCTTGCCATCAAGCAGATCAAAAGGAATGTTTCTCTCGGCGGGTCTTCACCGGTCGCGCAAAACATTCTCAACAGATATCAAGAAGGCGCACAACACGAAGAAGAAGCGCTTAAAACTATCCAAGAAAACGAGCCGATCCTCGCTCGCGCGCACGAGCTTCTCTCGTACCAAGAGGGGCTGTCCAAAGAGGGGCACATCTGCCCGCTTCCTTCTACCGTCGGCTACATCAAAAGCATAGAAGAACGAATGATTACTGGCAAACCCGTGTTCCTCCACGGAGCGACCGGCACTGGGAAGACTTCACTTGCTCGCTATGCCACAAAGGAGTTGACGGGCAAGGATGCTGAAATGGTGTACTGCTCACCACAGTTTCGCGAACAGCAGGTATGGTCCACGACGGGGCTTCGTGCGACCGAAGACGGCAAGGGTGTGGAGACGGTCGTCATCTACGGTCCGCTCGCTCGCGCAATGCGTGAGGGTAAAGCCATCATTTTTGACGAGTTCACGACATTGCCCAAAGAACAGATGGCGTTCATCAAGGGGGTGTTCGGGGTAAAGATTGGCGACAAGATTACTGTTCCCGGGAATGGCGAAATCGCCGTACAAAACGGGTTCCAGATGATATTCACCGCCAATCTGAAGTCCGAGAAAAATCAAGAACGAAGCGACCTCCCTCCAGAAATGGCGAGTGAGTTTGAGCAGAACAATATGGAGATTGGGTATGCAAGCACAGAGGAAATGTATGACACGATACTCGCGCGTCTCATCGACCGTAAAGGAAACCTCACGCTTTCATACGAGGATTTGCAAGACACGCTTCCCAAGTTTGTCTCAGCTATAAAAGAAGTTCAGATTGCATACGCAGGTATCTTGCCCGACGACGAAGCAAAAAAACTCGGCGTAATGGAAGCCAATGGAAGAGTGCAGGGACTTAAAAAGTTTGTAATGAGCCAGAGGTCCATCGAAGCGATCCTTGAAAGATGGAATGTTGAACAGACGAGAAATGCCGATGCAAACTTCAGAAACTTTCTCGACGATGCGCTCCAGACAGGCATCACCTTCAAAGAATATCCGGAAGCAGATCGCGAGCTCGTCGCAAAGATATTCGCCACAAAAGGATTTTTGAGGACCAAGAGTGAAAGCGACCTCGGGCTCAAGAGTGGTTCACTCAAAGGGCTCCACTCAACAGGGCAATACGAAGAGGTAAAAAAGCAGACGCTTTCTATAAAAGATGTTGCCACGCTGGACCCGTTTCACACGAGAAAATCCAAAGAGCAAGAAGAGGCTGAGTCATTTGTTAAGGAAGAAATAGGAACAGAATCAAATCCTGAAGAACTCGAGTCCACCATCGCTCGCGTCCGTGAAGCAGGATTCCTCGACGCGTCATTTGAAGGTAAAGAAACTCATCGCCTCGCTATTGAAGCACTCCCCAAAGAAGAAGCAATCGAAGCATATCGAAAGAGTGGTGGTGAAACATATATATGGGCAGAGCTCGAAAAGAACATGCCCTACACAACACCAAAGGCAGAAAAGCTCGATGTGATACTCCTTGGCTTTGGTAAATCGGTCACAAGTGATGAAGCTCTTGCAGAAATGGAGAGACTTGGTGTTCGCCCCCTCACCTACGAGGAGCTTATTCAATACGGTATCGTAAACCCAGAAGCTCAGAAGAAAAACCCCCACGTTGCATTGGGAAGTAAACATTCCCTGGGCGGCGGTCCTCGCGCTCCGATCCTCCGCGTCGGCGACGGCGGGCGCGGCCTGTGCGCCCTCCGTTGGGGCGGTGGCTGGGGCGGGGGGGTGCCGTTTCCCCGTTGTCCGCAAGTAGTGCTTTGGCTTTAGACACTATGCTTTTGCTTTAAATTTTTGACTTTTGGTCGCGCTTCAATCGACACTGCGCGACATGATTTTGCAAAATCAAAAGTTTTTGGCATGCTATATCTTGAGAGTAGATATAGCGTATACGGATAGTGATGTTTGTATGCCATCGAAATCAGTAGGCTATGGACGAGAGTTTTTGTGCGCATGTTGCATAGAAAGAGTGTCTATAGTTTCTCTAAAAAAGAAATCTACTTGGCGCATACATGTTGGGTATTGTTATCCCAGTAGGTCATTCTGCTGAATGAGATACCGACTTAAATACAATGCTTGGTTGCGACTGGGCATGGTGGTCTGCACGCATATATGCGAAATCCTGGACGGCAATCCTCACGCTCCGATCCTCAACGTCAACGACGACGAGCGCAACCTGAACGCCAACCATTGGGGCAATGACTGGGACGAGAGGTACCGTTTCCCCGTTGTCCGCAACTTTATTTCTTACTCCCGCGCTTTTGCGCGGGAGTTTTCTTTTTCTGTTTGCGCAAGTATCTGGTTGTGCCAGCCACCGAGCATGCGCCCTACTTCGAAAAGCTTTTCAGAGAGCGCAATGAACTTTTTTGCATCGAGTGCGTCGACTTTGTTTGCGACACGAAGGAGGAGTTTTACCGTGTCGAGTAGCTGAATTGCTTTTTGAATGTGAACGGTCTTGTGTTCCTTTTTTACAAAAAGTGCCGAGGATATATAGCACATGATTTCACACAAGAGAGAGTCTATTTTTGCACCGAGTGAGTAGCGGTGGATTTTTGGAAAGTGTAGAATGTAGGAATGCCACAAAGTATACGCAACTTCAATCTTGAGAATGAGGGGTGGGATGTCTGTGGGTATACGGGGGGGGGGTGGACATAAAGGAAAGTATACCATACAGAATGTACCCAACGCCCGTTCTTTTGAAGAAATCATCTCATACGAAAATTTATTGCGCGCGTGGGAAGATTTTATAAAAGGAAAGCGTGGCAGGAGAGACGTGGATATGTTTGCTCGTACATTGTCAGATAACTTGTGGCAACTTCACTTTGATTTAAAGAATAGCACTTATGCGCATGGAGGGTACCATGAGTACACTATTTGTGATCCAAAAAAACGTACGATACACAAGGCAAGTGTGAGAGACAGGGTGGTACATAGACTAGTCTACAATGCTCTCTATCGGTATTTTGATAAGCGGTTCATTCATGACTCGCACTCATCGCGAAAAGGGAAGGGGACACACAGAGCGCGCGACAGGTTTCGGCTTTTTGCGCAGAAAGTTAGTAAAAATTATACAAAGCAATGTTTTGTCTTGAAATTTGATATACAGAAATGTTTTGCGAGTATTGACCAGACAACGCTTTTGGAAATTCTTAAAAAACATATTGCTGATGATGAGGTGTATGACATTGTTGCTATAATCATTGGGAGCTTTAAATGCGGGCTTCCGCTTGGGAACCTCACTTCCCAACTTTTTATCAATGTGTACCTCCACGAGCTTGATTGGTTTTGTAAACATACCATTCGCGCAAAATATTATTTGCGTTACGCTGACGATGTTGTTATTGTATCGGATGATGAAGATGAGCTCGACGTTGCGTACAGAATAATCGCTGATTTTTTGTTAAGCAAACTTTATCTTACGACCCACAAAAAGAGTGTGGCTACCATTTACCAAGGGGTTGACGTGTTGGGCGTGATATTCTTCCCCCGATATGGTATTTTAAGGAGAAGGACGAGGGTGCGGATGAGGGTGCGAGAACAACATGGAAAATATCTTCAAACAAGAAATGGCGCAGAATAGCTCGAAGGACGGGGTTGTTCCGCGTGAGGGTAAAGACATCAGTACCGAGTATTTTAATACGCACCGGGACTTTTTTGAGACTTATGCGCGTGGCGGGGTGAAGGTGGAGCCGGCTCCAGTAGGGCTTGACACCTTTGCGTTTAATCTGGAGAAAAACACGATTTATGTGAACGATATGTTTTACCGAGAAGGAAGAGGGTTTAGCGACGAGAAAACCGCTTTTGCAGTGTGTCACGAGGTAGAGCATTTTTTTGAAAAAAAGATGATGCTTACGGAGAAGGGAGGTGGCGAATACTTTTCAAAGTATTTGGAAAAAATTGGAAAGTCTCGCGCATATGGGCTTTTGGATAATTGTGTCGCTGATATTCGAGAAAACAGATCGGTTGTGGAAAAGACTGGCAAGGAGTTTAGGAATACTGAAGAAAAAATGTACCGTGAGGATTTATTTCCGAGTGCCGACTTTCGGGATGCTCCGCTCCATATACAATTTGCGCAGGCGATACTGCGTGAACGAAGACTACCCGATGAGCAATGCCTGGTGGCGGATGAGGTGCGCGCAAAACTCGATGCACTTGATGGTATTGTAAATAAAAATAAAGTAAAACTTCTCGACGCAATGACGGGTACTAACGTGCCTATGTCGCTTCGGCTGAAACTCCTTGATCAATATGTCGTGCCGATGATGGAGGAGCTTAAGAAGAAGGATCTGGAAAACGAAAAGGAGAAAAGTAAAGAGAGAGGGGAAAGTGGCGATAAGAAAGAGGGAGGCGAGGAACAGGCAGGTGCTCCGAAAGATGGCGAAGGAGAGCTTGACCCGAACGAGGTCTTCAAAGAAGCATATGAACGGGCGGAAAAAGGCACGCTCGGGTCGGTTCCTCACGAAGCGGAGGAAGCGACATTTAAGGAGTGGCAGAAGGGAGAAAAAGAAAATAGTGTTGAAACACGCGATAAAGAATACGCGGAGTCTTTGGGTGTGAGTGAAAAAGCACTTGATGATTATCGCGCTATCAACAAGACGCTGCAGAATGTCATCAACCCCGAAACGAACCAGTCTGTCGTGGATGACTTGCGTGAACTGTTCAGGAGGATTATTGCCAAGAGAAAAAAGAAATGGATTGTTCCGAAATATCCGCTTGAGGAAGGGGATACTTTAGATGACCCTGTGGGCGCGTATGTGGAGGGGATGCGGGGGAATTTCAAACCGAAGGTTTGGGAGGAACAGGAGATCAAGGAAATTCGTGGAAATAAATGTGGCGAGGTGGAGATATCGTTTGTGTGCGATGGCTCTGGAAGTATGAACGACGGAGGCGGATTGAAAAGGAAAGAACAGCAGAGAGCGATGGTGCTTGCGATGGAGGCGCTCAAGGATTTTAACGATATGGTGGATGAGGAATCGGGGTCGCTTACTGAGCCCATTGATATAAAAACGGAGGTCTACAAGTTTCAGGGTGAGCAAAGTGACAGTGAACCTTTGAAACAAATGGGGCGCGAGCTTTCCGAAAAAGACCGGATAACGGTGTGTGGCGAGCTCTCGAGTACGCCGGGGAGTACGACAGATTTTGTTCCGCTTGAAACTATCAACATACAATTGCCCGATGAGTCTCTGGGCAAGATACGCGACGGGGAGTTGAAAAAGATTGTCATTGTGTTGACGGACGGGGAGAGTGATGATTCGCGGAGGGTTAAAGATACCATAGCATCGCTTCGTGAGAAAGGGGTCGTGGTGGTCGGCTTGGGGATTACGAGCGCGGGTGGGGCTGTCCTGGAAACATACGCCCCCAACGCTCTCGTCGTGGAGGATGCAAAAGATCTGCCAAGAATGCTCGGCGAGCTTTTGGAGGATCATTTGAAGGAGTTGTAAATATTTCCCCCCGCGAGAAAAATTTGATAGAATAAGGAAATGATTTATTTCGACAACGTCTCCAAGGTCTACCCCGATGGAACCGTCGCTCTCGAAGGGGTGACCTTCTCGGTAAAGCAGGGAGAGTTCGTGTCTATTGTCGGACACTCAGGGGCAGGCAAAACAACGTTGATTAAACTCCTTCTTGGTGAAGGGGACTGCACCAGCGGAAGTGTGTCGTTTGACTCGGTGGATATTCAAAAAGTGAAAATGAAGGATATGCCAAACTTGCGCCGTCGCATTGGTGTCATTTTTCAGGATTTCCGCCTCCTTTCTAATAAAACCGCTTACGAAAATGTTGCCTTTGCTATGGAGGTTGCAGGAAAGACCGATGAGGAAATCGCCTCTGATGTGCCGCACGTCCTTGAGCTCGTCGACCTTTCGAAAAAAATGTGGAATTTCCCACGCCAGCTTTCGGGTGGTGAGCTTCAGCGTGTGGCTATTGCGCGTGCCATTGTAAATCACCCTGACCTCATCATTGCCGACGAACCAACCGGGAACCTCGACCCCATCAACACGTACGAAATCGTCCAGATTTTGAAAAAGATTAACGACCTCGGCACGACTGTTATTTTGACAACCCACAACAAGGGCGTCGTCGAGGCCCTTGGTAAGCGCGTAATCACCATGGATCACGGCCGGGTGACACGTGACGACTCTACGGGGAAGTATGCATTATGAGTCAAAAAGTTAAAAGTCAAAAGTGTCTTGGGCCAAGCCTGCGTCCAAGACATGAATTTGCTAATTCAGAATCAGCTGATTCGAAAGCGGACCCAGGAATTCATATTTTGCGGGCATCACCATCGTGTGTGATATAATGGGTGAAAGTTTGCGGGCGTTTACTTTTAGACTTTTGACTTTCAACTTTACGACTAACTATTATGCTCTGGATAACCATAAAAAGAATCATCAAGGCGGGCTTCGTGAGCTTTTGGCGCAATGGTAGCGTCTCGCTTTCCGCAGTCTTTGTGATGGTCATTGCTCTTTTTATGATTGGTTCGACACTGCTCCTTACGGCGTTCCTTGGTACGGCGCTCCGGGACTTGCAGGACAAGATTGATATCAATATCTATCTTTCTATTACCGCACCCGAGAACTCCATTTTCGATCTCAAGAGCAGAATTGAAGCACTTCCTGAAGTAAAAGCAGTTACCTATATTTCTCGTGAGCAGGCACTTGAGACATTCCGTGTTCGCCACGAAAATGACCACCGTATCATTCAGGCGCTCGACGAGGTAGGTACGAACCCTCTGACGGCCGTCCTGACCGTAAAGGCAAAGGAGCCCGCACAATACGAGGGCATCGCAAAGTTCCTTGAGAACAAATCCTCTCTTGCCCCTGACTCACTCTCTATCGTTTCAAAGGTTAACTACAACGACAACAAAGTTGCTATCGAGCGCCTCTCGCGCATTATGGCTGGCGTGAAAAAGCTTGGCGGTATTATCACCGTGGTTTTGATTGGTATTTCAATTCTCATCACCTTTAACACCATTCGCCTCGCTATCTTTATCGCACGTGATGAGATTAGTGTCATGCGTCTTGTGGGGGGTAGCAACGAATACATCCGTGGACCGTTTGTGGTTGAGGGTATGATATATGGTCTCGTGTCGGGGCTTCTGACCGTTATTTTGTTCTACCCGATAACCTATTGGCTCAAGGCTACCACCGAAGGCTTTTATGGTGGTATCGACCTCTTGCACTATTTTGTCGCAAACTTCATTCAGATATTCTTTATCATTATGCTCTCGGGTATCGCCCTGGGTGCCGTGTCCAGTTATTTAGCAGTGCGCAAGTATTTATCAACGAGGTAAAAAAGATAACAAGCAAGGCGACATCAGATTTTTTACCCAGTTAAATGATTTCAAATTATTAGTTTAGTTACATTTTATGACAAAATCACACAAACGCAATAAAAAATTCTCAGTAGGTTTAACAGAGAATTTGAAATCACGATTTGAGGAGCTCCTCAAATCGTATTTAACCGGGTGTAGTTTTACTAAGTTCGCTTCGCTCACTAAGAAAAATTAACATGAAAAAAACACGTAAGTATATTTTTGTGGTGGGTGGTGTGATTTCCGGTGTCGGCAAAGGCATCACGACTTCATCCCTCGGCAAAATACTCCAGTCACATGGCTACCGCGTGACCGCCATGAAGATTGACCCGTACGTAAATGTTGACGCGGGTACTATGAACCCCACCGAGCACGGCGAGGTTTTTGTTTTAAAAGATGGCGACGAGACGGATCAGGACATGGGCAACTACGAGCGCTTCCTCGGCGCCTCGCTTACCCGTGACAACTATATGACGACCGGCCGTGTGTATCAGTCGGTTATCGAAAAGGAACGCGCTCTCGCGTACAAAGGCAAATGCGTGCAGGTGGTGCCGCATATTCCGTACGAGGTCATCGAGCGCATCGAGCGCGCGGGAGACAAGGCAAATGCCGAGATTGTCATCATTGAAGTTGGTGGGACGGTTGGTGAGTACGAGAACATTCTCTTTATCGAGACCGCGCGTATGCTCAAGATTAAAAAACCTGACGACGTGCTCTTTGTGATGGTGTCATATCTTCCGACGCCAGCAAAGGTGGGTGAGATGAAGACCAAACCAACCCAGCATGCGGTACGTGCACTCAACAGTACCGGTATCCAGCCTGACTTTATTATCGCGCGCTCCGATGTTGCCCTTGATAACAAGCGCAAAGAAAAACTCGCGCTTTTTTGTAATGTGCTCCCCGAGAGTGTGATTTCAGCGCCTGACGTCGATAGTGTATACGATGTCCCAGGCAATTTCGAAAAGGACAAGCTCGGTGAAAAAGTTTTGAAACGTCTCAAGCTCAAGAGTCGTGGCAAGACCGAAGGATGGAAAGAGTGGGAGAGTTTTGTACGCAAGGCACACAAAGCAGAGGATGAGGTACGTATCGCGGTTGTCGGCAAGTATTTCGACACGGGAGATTTTGTCCTCTCGGATTCGTATCTCTCGGTTATCGAGGCGCTCAAGTACTCGGCAATCCACCAAGGTAAAAAAGCAAAACTCGTGTGGCTCTCTGCGGTGGATTATGAGGGCAAGAACCCGCCCCTTGCTGAACTCATTGGGTTTGACGGCATTCTTGTTCCAGGCGGTTTTGGGACACGTGGCATCGAGGGAATATTGAACGTCATTCGTTTTGCGCGTGAACACAAGATTCCGTACTTCGGTATCTGCTATGGTATGCAGCTCGCCGTCATCGAGTACGCCCGCAACGTCCTCGGACTCAAGGATGCAACCTCGCGCGAGATAAATCCAAAATCAAAAAATCTTGTCATCGACATTATGGAATCGCAAAAAGAAATTATTGCGAAAGCAAAGATGGGGAACAGTATGCGTCTCGGTACCTACACCGCAGCTTTGAAGAAAGGGACAATTGCTCGTGCCGCATACGGTGCTGACAGTGTCGAAGAGCGTCACCGTCACCGCTTTGAGGTGAATAATGCGTACGTTGCAGATCTTGAAAAAGCAGGCCTGGTGTTCTCTGGCACCTCACCTGATGGACACCTCATGGAGATTGTCGAGCTTCCACAAAAGGAGCACCCATTTTTCCTCGGCACACAATTCCACCCCGAGTTCCAAGCGAACCCTCTTCGTCCACACCCTGTCTTCAGCGCCTTCATCAAAGCAGCTATCACGCGCAGTAAGGGAAAGTAGGGTTTTATGAAAAAACTCGAAAACAATTACGCGTTCATTGATAGTCAAAATGTAAACCTAAGCGTTCAGTCGTTGGGATGGAAACTTGATTTTGCCCGATTCCGCGTCTATCTTGCGGAAAAGTACGGAGTAACGAAAGCATTCCTTTTTATAGGGTACGTAGAAGGAAATAATGACCTATATATGTCCCTACAAGCGGCAGGTTTTATTTGTGTGTTTAAACCGACTCTTGCCTACAAGGACGGGACAACAAAAGGAAACTGCGATGCCGAGCTTGTGTTGCAAGCAATGATTGAATATCCGAATTACGACAAAGCGGTTATTGTTACAGGGGATGGAGATTTTTATTGTCTTGTGAAATACTTGCTTGAGCACAGCAAGCTTAAGAGGGTTTTAATTCCTAATATCTTTAAATATTCAGCACTTCTTAAGAAATTTGGGAAAAGCCAGCTTAGTTTTATGAATGACCTTAAAGAGAAATTGGAGTATAAAAAGAAAAGGACCCCGTAGGGACGGAACCCTACGGGGGACTTTTCGTGGTGATACATTGTATATTACCAATCCACATCATTTTGTCAATCGTAATTCAGCCATATGGTAAAAACACACGTCAACGAACGGGGGTCGCACACGACGGTCATTGAAGGCTCTCGAGATATTTTGAAGTTGTTCAATAAGGCGGGGGTGCAGGTTTCGCCGGGTATTATTGAGGCGAACGTCAAGGCAAAGGGGAGGAGCGTAAAGCTCAAAAAGCTCAACAATGAGACCTTCGAAATGGTCGTTGTGGTAAAGAGTAGCAAGCAGACCTTTAAGGTATACGGCAACGACCAGAAAGGCATCACCAGCGTCATCCAGGGGCTCAAGGGGGCCGGTTGGAACGTCCAAGACACGATGGACCTCTCAGGTACAGACTAGGCTCTATTTTAGCCCGCGTATTGAAATAGTAGGCCGTTTTTGCTACTATCCCTAAGTACTGATTTAGTACGTATTTTGCGGGATCGTCTAATGGTAGGACACATCCCTCTGGAGGATGTTATCTTGGTTCGAATCCAGGTCCCGCAGCACTTCGACAGGCTCAGTGCCTAAAATTCTACAATGGGTTATTTTGTATATATTCTTCTTTGCAATCAGAAAACTTTTTATACAGGGAGCACCGATAATCTAGAAAGGAGAATCAAGGAACATAAAAGCAAAAAATCATTTTACACGAAACAGTTTTCTGATATCGAGCTCGTTTACCAAGAGACATGCAAAGGAAAAATGGAAGCTGAGAAGAGAGAGTTTCAGATAAAGGGATGGAGTGCCGCAAAGAAGAGAGCTCTTATTGGTGGCAACAAGGAACTACTTAAGAAACTAAGTAAAAGCACTGAGTCTGTCGACGTACTGTGATAGAACAGTGGTGAGCTTGTCGAACCAGTCCCGCAGCTGAATTTAAGTTTTTTGCTCGACCCAGTAGGTCATTCTGGTGAATGAGAAGCGTTCCTATACAAAAAAGCTAAAAATCGCGTCGCAGTGTCTCGCCTAGAGACGCAAGACGTGAACTAGGTAAAGGAGCAAAAATCACACCAGGAATGAGAACATTTCTGGTGTGATTAGAATTAAAAAATTACCAAGTAGTAAAGAGACCACCCGGTAATACTAAGTTGGTACTAACTAAAACGTTTATAGGGTATAATAATACTGAAAGGTATTTAAAAATATGGAAAATATAAACATTACAAAAGAGGCTTCTGTTGCAAGTCAGCCTCAAGTGCCAGTAGTATCTTTAGTAAAAGAGCAGGCTATTGCTCCAAACTTGATAAATATTCAAATCGGTGGGACCGAAGCGTTGTTGGGTAGCGCTGCGGTTCTCATTGCTGTCGGCGTTGCATGGGGGACCCTCAAGACTCTTGTTTCTGGTGTTAAAAATACTCTAGATAAAGAAGTTGCTCCTGATTTAAAAAACATAAGAGAAAGATTTGGGATTGTTGAGGATAGGGTTGAAACTTTGTGGAAGGACAAATTAGCTCCCGCAAACTCACCAAGGCAATTAAACGAAAAAGGGAGCAATATTTTGGTTGGTAGTGGTATCAAAGAGATTGTCGATGAGAAAAAGGAAAAACTCCTAGAGCTTGTTAGGGCAAAAAATGTAAAAAACGCATATGATGCAGAAGAGGCAATAGAACAAGTTATGATGGAACTTCCCGATCATTGCCCCGATATCGTAGATAGATTAAAGAGCGGAGCGTTTAAAGTTGGTGCCGATATAGGCGGACTACTTTTTGTTGGAAGTATTTATTTAAGAAATCAAATATTTGTTGATTTAGGGTTTAGTCTTGACGACCTCGATAGACCCAAAAATTAATTTATTATTGCCACCTTTGTATGAATGAAAAACCTCCTTGCATGAAATTGAAAGGTCTCTAGTTCAGCTTTTTTTGACAAAAGCATATTATATATATTTATGAACCCACACATTAGAGAAATATTTCGATATTCAATACTCGCACTTGCTGGGTATATTCTTATATATAAAAATTTATGGGATTATTTACCATATTTTGTTATTGCAACTTTTCTTTTTGTGGCAGCGGAAGCTTTTTTCTATGGTGGCAGCACTAATCATGAAATAAAATGTCGTGCTACTAATATTAAAATCATTTACTCGTGGGGTATTCTGGGGGTACTGATTGTTGTTGTTTATTTTTTGGGTGGTTTTAGTAATCTGTAAATTTGAGCTTATATAAAAATATGAAATTTAATTTAAAAGAAGATCTTAGAAAAACTTTTAAAATTGGGTCTACTGATTTTAAATCGGCAATAATGGGTATTGTGATACTTTTGATTAGCTTAGTTCTGTTGAGTGGGTTGCTTATCGTGTGGAATTCATTTGGTGAACCAAAATCACAGTACAATTATGAGATTTGTACAAAAGGGATTTTATCAAATTGTGTTAAAGTAGATAGATATAATATAAATTCTGCTGGAACTTGTGTTAGGTATTGGGGCGAAAAAGAGGGTACTTTATGTAAGGAATTCTACATAGAAGAAAATAAATAATAGCGAACATAACAGTTGGTTGAGTAATAGAAAATAAAAATTGCCCCTTTCGTCTAGGGTGTTTTTGTGGTATGGTTGTGGTGACTAAAGCAAAAATATGAATGATTTTACTAGATCTTTAAGTGATTGGTTTAAAGAAAAGACGAGCAGTTCCTTGTATTTTACTTATTTTATTTTCGTTGTTGCTTGGAATTGGGAAACTTTCTATACACTGTTCTTTGAAGACGCCGCACTTTTTAAGTCACCTCGAATTGAATATATTTCAGCTAATTTAAAATTAAATATTTGCACTGAATTTTGGTGCGGACCCCTGGCAGATTTTATAACAAATAGTGTGTGGCACATTGGAGTTCCTGCTATGCTCACCTTTTTTGCGGTAAAATATTTTCCTCAAATTAATGCTTGGGCGCATGGAATTGAAGTAAAAAATTACTTTGAAAGAAGACGTGCTTATGATACTGAGAGGGTTGCTTATGAAGAGGGGCTAACCATTGCTTTAATGGCTGAAGCAGAACAAAAACAAAAACAAAAAACAGTAAAGGAGTTTATTCAAAAAGCACAAACACAAGAAGAAAAATGGGATTTTGAGTTTCAGAAAATTGATGAGGAAGATACGCGGGCGATCCAAAATGGCTTTCAATGTGTTTATGAAAAAAATGGATATGTTACAACAAATGCATCACAAGCAATTAATACTACTTTTAAATACATTCCCCACGGATTATATGGGCGCCTTGATTCTCTTGGTTTAATAAAGAGGGTTGAGGGTAGTTCAGGCAGAATAGAGTTTACTGAAAAAGGGAAATATTTTATACGACAATTGCAAAAACAAAAGAAACTGTAAGTGTTGACAGTACCCCCAGGGTGAGTTCTTGGGAAAATTTGTACGTGGTGTAATTTTTAAGGCAACAAAACCCCGACCTTTGTAAAAGGTATCGTGGTACAATGAATCCCAGATGATGTTTGTTTGATATTAAATTTTTAACAAAACAAAACTATGAATAAAGTGACGGTTACAGCGACAGCATTGCGTATGCTCTTGGGGTGGCTTATGTTTTTTGCGGGGATTGAAAAGGTGCTCAATCCTGAGTGGACCGCACAAGGTTTTCTTTTGGGTGCGAAAACGTTTGCAGGTTTTTATGCGTGGTTCGCGCTCCCTATGAATACATGGTGGGTGGACCCTTTGAATGCGTGGGGGATTACGCTTGTTGGTGTGGCGCTCTTGCTTGGTATCGCCATACGCCCCGCTGCGTGGGCTGGCGCAGTGCTGATGATTCTCTATTATTTCCCACAAAATGTTTTTCCTGCAGTACCGCACGGCTACATCGTTGAGGAACACATTATTTATGCAGCGGCTATGATATTTATCGCAGTTTTCGCCCCAGCCCAGCATTTTGGCCTAGGCAAAATGCTCCGCGGTACATTCCTCGGACGGTTGCCGGTGGTCGGGCCGATGCTGTAGTTTCCGCCGTAAAAAACACCCTCTTTAAGGGGGTGTTTTTTACATAAAGGTGTGCTAGTGTTGACTGAAAGATGGCTACGAGTCTCAATTGATATTGTGGCGTGCTTAAGGAATAAATATTATTTATGGTTTTCAATATAAAAAATGTCAAAGGTGATGTGGTTGTTAGTAATAATCAGTCTGGCGGAGTCACAAGCAAAGTTAATCACCACACTAGCTTCATTAATGAGCACAAAAAAACACTTGCGGGAGCTGTTGCATTAATTGCTAGTTGTGTCGGGGTCCTCGATTATTTTAACATTAACCCTTTCAAAAAAATGGCAGAAGGAAATCAAAACCCAATAAATATCCAGGACATATCTGGAGATGTAACAGTTTCAAATAACCAGTCTGGTGGTGTGACGGCGCATACTGTAAATATAACTACTGGTTTACATAAAAGAACACTAACAGAAAAGAAATCTTATATTATTCAAGAATTAAAGAAGAAACCTATAGCAGCATACCGATTGTATTATTCTCCTAATGACCCCGAAATAAATGCTTTCGCGTCTGAAATTAATCAAATATTGACAGAGTCTGGATGGAAGGAAATTAGTCCAATAAAGATAATGGCTGGCACAAGCTTACCTCCAGGTGTTACCGTGGTTGTTTTAAAGCCTGAAGAGCCGATGGTCACGCTCATCGATCAGGTTTGGAATGCCCTTGGTCACCAAGGAGTAACAGGACAAATCCTGCCCGACGTGGAAAATGTATTTACTGTACGAGGTTGGCCCCCCGTTGAGTTGCCTCAAGGCATGAATGGAACAGTAATTTTTATAGGACCAAATCCATTAAACTAAGAAAGCGTAATAACTGAATACCTACGCCTTCTTTAAGAAGCAGGCTTTGAGCATGATGCCTTTGACGCCGTCGCCGCTGCCCATGATGTGCTCGCCGTCGTCTTCGAGGGTGATGTTCTTGACCTTGGTGCCTCGTTTGACGACCGAGGATCCGCCTTTTACTTTTAGGTCTTTGATAACAACAACCGTGTCACCTTTGCTCAAGACGTTCCCGTTGCTGTCTTTTATTACTACTACGTCGTCTTCGTCTTCATCCATATTTTTGTTGTATTAGCGTTTATTATTTCTTTATACCAGATATTTTCCATTTTCAAAAATCACTTCACCATCGGCGAGAACACGGTCAACAACGGGGAAGACGTCGATGTGAAACTTTGACTTGTGGGCGGTGATGCCTTCCTTTTTGTAGACACTGTGCTTTTCGCCGAGTGAGAAGTGGAGCCCGACCAAGCGCTCAAAGGCGGTGATGTCCTGCATATAGCGCTCGCGGGTGATGGCGCGATTGAGACCGAAACCAATCTCGCGAATGAGTGGGCGCTCAAACTCTTTTATGTTCTCAATAATTTTTCCAAATGATTCTGGTGCATCGTCTTGCCAGCCGACGATGAGACCTTCTTTTACATCCACGCGGAACGGTATGTGCATATTGATAGAAAAGTCTGAACCCGCGTACGCATAGATCATAAACGAGCCGTTCATCTGTGCGAAGTCTGCGCATTCGGTAAACACTTCGCCGATGGGAAAGGTGCCACCTATGTTTTCCATACCCGCATAGTCACCGATGTTGAGTTTTGGTGAGAGGACGCCGCCCGTGACCACGAGCTCGGCATCGCCCGCCTGAATACGGAGTTCCTTGATGCGCTCGAGCTTTGCTTTGAGCTTGGGGCCGATGCCGCGATACCAGTTGATGTCGTACTCGAGGGCGTTGATATACACATCCCATATATCCTCGGTATTGCGATGGAGGTGGAGGTGTTCGATAACTTTCAGCTTTTTGTTAAAGAGGTGCAAGCGAATACGAAAAGCGTCGAGGAGGAAGTTTGAAGACTGAATGAGTACGACGAGGTCGCCGGGGCGCATAGCGTCGAATGCGGCGATGACTTCTTCTTTGCTCACCGCATCAAAGTCTACAAAGCGCGCATCGGGGAGCGCTGTGCGATAGGCGGCGGTCAAAATATCGGTGAGACCATAGCGTGTGTCGTACACCACCAAGGCTTTTTCGTTTGGTTTTTTCTCTATCGCGAGGTTCACGATGTCGGTGACGTTTTTGGTCGCGAGGGCGAGTAAATCTTTGTTCATATATATAGAGCCTAGCTCAAAATGAGAAAAAAGCAAAATACTCGCCGTCAATATAAGGTGACGGCCGTCACCTTATATTGACGGCGAAGAAAGTGTATCGTGGTGGGGTTGTTACGTCCGCAGGTTGTCTTTGCTCCACTCGGGGATGGAGCAGGCTTTGCGTTCGACGGGGGAGGCGGGGCGGATGTGGTGTTCGTTGCCGGTAGGGATGAGCGGAAAATGGATCACCGTGTCGAGGGCTTCGGCAATATGAGAGAGGTTTTCCTCTGCGGTTATCCAATCAGTCCCAAAACGTTTGAGTGAGACGGGGCGCGAATAGCCGCGCAATGTTTTTTCGCCATTCGTCACGAGGAAGTATTCGTGAAAGTACGAGAGGGCGAGTTCTCGTACTGTTTTGTAAATAGGGTCTCGGTAGCGGAGCACAGCATGGTTGGTTTTTGAGATGGCGCCCCAGTAACCGTTCTTTTTGTAGAGTGCGACGACATGGTCAGAATCAATCTCGATGTTCACCGTTTTGAGGTCAAGAAGAAGCGGACGCTCACCTTGAAGCCAGAGTGCGACGGCTGCAAGGAGCGCTCCTTCGATGCAGTGTGCTTTTTGCTCGCGGAGAACACGGCGTGGCGAGAGATATGTCTCACCATTTTTTTCATGATTTTGTGGAAGTGCATCCAAATAGTCTTGAATCTTTTGTGGCGTCGAAAGTTTCTTTAAAACCGCAAGCTCTTCTTTTGATAGTCCGAACATAAGGATAGTATGACAGAGATTAAGATTTTTGTCCTATAAGAGTGATTTCAAAAACGGCAGAACAAAAAGACCAAAGATAGCCCATTGCACAAAGAGTGCCAACGCAGCAAGAGGGTAGTGCCAGATCTTGCGAAGAGTGCGCGCAGTACCAAAGCGTTCCTCGGTAACGAGATATGCGAGGAACGGGAAGAGTGCGTAGACGACAGCAATCAAGAGCGCGAGGGGTATACCAAGAGGGGTAGTAAAAACACCAAAGAGAATAGCACCCCCTTGTTCGGTGGCGACACCAAGAAGTCCCGTAAGTACAAAGACATCTGTTTTTGAAAAACTTATTTTTCTCAAAAGAAGGTACCACGTGGTAACAACAAAAAAGTAATAGAAGAATCCCAGGAATAAATCAGTGAAGGGGTCGGGGCTCAAAAGAATGCGTTCGCTTGCGGGGAGGGGGAGGTTGTTTAGAATAGCGAATGTTTCAATAAGGAGTCCAAAGAGTACTCCCGAACCGATAAACGCTAAAGGAAGAGACAAGGGGCTTATCAGAGAACTTATTTGCTTGCGATAGAGTGCAACAAATATCCAGAGGGGCCAAATAAAGAACATCGGGTTGTTGATGCCGAAAACGAGCAGGATGATTCCCAAGAAGAACAGAGTGTTCCTTTTCATGTGCACATAATACCAGCCGAACACGTTGACAAAAAGGTAAAAATATGCTTATCTAGTATGAGATTTTACTTTTAGTTACTTGAAAAAGGAGTTGTTATGAGCGCACTGTTAACACGAACGAAAGTCAGGAATGCTTTGTGGAACTATGGTAAAGCATGGGAAACTCAAAATCCCAATCTTATTCTTTCGATATTCACCGAAGACGCCACGTACCAAGAAGGACCATTCGCTGAGCCGATGGTTGGCTGGGATGCAATCCGTGCCTACTGGGAAAAGAAAGTTGTTCAAGAACAAAGAGATATTCGCTTTCACGTGGAGAATATTCTCATCGAAGGTAATGTCGCCGTCGTGGAATGGATTGCGGACTTTGTCGATGTGGTCAAGAACGAAGGAGCCCATCTTTATGAAGTCGCGTTTTTGGAATTTTCGGGTGACCACATTAAATCCTTGCGAGAAACATGGCGTTCGGAGCGCACGCCGCTCTAGGGTGTATGTGATAGCTTTCAACCACCTCTTTATGGGGTGGTTTTTTGTTTGCACATAATTTTGTTGTGGTACAATAAAGAAGTCTAGTTTTAATAGTTACGTAACACATTTTTAATATGTTGAAATTTGCAAAGTTTATGGCGACGGCACCGGGAAGGATTATCCGCGTTGTTGCTGGGGCAGCAATTATTTGGTGGGGAAGTATGATCGGTGACACCACCACCGGAATGGTTGTCATTCTTGTTGGCGCAATTCCATTTTTTGCAGGGATCCTCAACCTCTGCATGATCGCACCATTCATCGGTGTACCATTCAAAGGAAAAGACATTTTGGCGTTGCCTGACGCACAGTAGGTAGAAAGTAGTATGAGCACACCCAATAAAGTTCATCCAACAACGGTAGGTGGTCTTGATGCAACAAAAAAGCTCGGCGTCATGGTCGGGGAGTTGCGCTACGATCTTCTCGTAGAGGTTTTACAGGGGCTACACAGTGAGCTCATACGACAGCGCGATAGCGATGAAGGGAAGGGTCGAGCGCGCCTTGCTTCCATCCTCGACGAGGCCGCAGGACAGCTGGAGGGGACCATGGATTCCCTCGATAAAGCTGTTTCTATCTGTCAGCACTATATTGACGAAGAAAAGAAGCTCGCCCAGTAACGCCTTGTTTTTTGGGCACTAATACCGCGCGCCCTTGGCCTTTTTGTGAAAATGAGGTATGGTGTGAGAGCCTACCAAAAAGTTTAATGCTTTTCCAAAGACTCAAATTTCTAGGCAAAAACCGCGAAGAACGAGAAGCCGTATCGGGATACGGCGACGAGTGATGAGCGGTTTTGGACAGGAATTTGAGTATTTGGGGATGCAAGCCCCTTGTCGAAAGACAAGTTTTTGATGATTTTGCGGTTAAACTTTTTGGTAGGCTCATACTATGGCCGCAGGCGACGTTGTTTTACGATTTGAAAATGTCTCGTTTGAATACGGGCACAATAAACCAATCCTCGAAGAGGTGAGCTTTCCTGTGCGTCGCGGATCAAAATTAACCCTCATGGGGCAGAACGGCGCGGGGAAGTCTACGATTTTTGGTCTCATTACGGGGAGCCTCAAGCCCGAGGACGGAGACATTCATATTTCACGAGGCGTCTCTATCGCCATCTCACGCCAGGTCATTCCTCGCGACCAGATGGAGCTTACCGTGCGTGAATTTTTTGAAAAATGTTTCCCCAAGAAGATTTACGACATCGATCCTAGAATTGATACCGTGCTTGAAGTGGTAAACCTCAAGGGGCATGAGAAGCTGCATGACCGCATTATCAAGTCATTTTCGGGCGGACAGCAGGCGCGTCTCCTTCTTGCATCGGCGCTCATTCAGGACCCCGATGTACTCCTTCTCGACGAACCAACCAACAACCTCGACAAGGCAGGTATCGCACACCTCACTGATTTTCTTAAAAAATACGAAAAGACCTGTATCGTAATTTCCCATGATGCAGATTTTTTGAACTCGTTTACCGAAGGGGTGCTCTATCTCAACATTCACACGCGCAAGATTGAACAGTTTGTCGGTGACTATTTCGATGTGGTAAAACAGATTACCGCGCAGATTGAAAAGGAAAACATGAAGAATGCACAGCTCGCGAAAGAAATCCAGGCAAACAAAGACAAGGCAAACTTCTTTGCGATGAAAGGAGGACAGATGCGTATGGTGGCAAAGCGTATGCGCGAAAAAGCGGAGGAGATGGAAGAGGCAAAGGTTGATGTCCGTAAAGAAGACAAAACTATTCGTGCTTTTGTTATCCCCTCACAACCCGAGCTCACCGGAGAAATCCTTGGTATCTCATCATTCACCGTGCTCAAAAATCACCAGCCCGTAGAGCGCACCACAAAAATATCGCTCAAAAAGAAACATCACTTACTTCTTGCAGGTCCAAACGGTATCGGCAAGTCCACACTCCTTGAAGCGCTCGCAACGGGCAAGGCAAAGGGCACCAAAATTGCGGACGGCGTGCGCATTGGTTACTACCGCCAAGATTTCTCAACCCTTGATTTTAATGACACGGTTTATCAATCCCTTGCACGCGCTATTGAGTCCGTCGACGGCAAGCTCGACGAAGAGCGTATGCGTTCGGTTGCCGCAAGTTTCCTTATTACGAGCGATGTCATCTATACCAAGATTGGCAGCCTCTCGGAGGGGCAGAAGGGGCTCGTGGCTTTTGCACAACTCGTCCTCGAGCGTCCTGGTCTCCTCATCCTCGATGAGCCGACGAACCATATCAACTTTCGCCATTTGCCAGTGATTGCCAAGGCCCTTAGTCAATACGAAGGTGCGATGATTCTCGTTTCTCACGTACCAGAGTTCGTGAAGCAGATCCGCATTGATGAGGTGCTGGATTTGGAGAAAAATTAGTCGCAGTTGACAAGGCCACAGGAGAGGCGTACGCTTTATTTTAGCAATTCTTTAAGGAGAGAGTCATGGACAAGCAGGCCAGTTCTTCAGAGGATTTTTTTACATATTGGTCAAACCTTGCAAAAACGGACCCCAAACGTTTCGAACAGGAACGTAAGGAGGCGACGGAAGCAGTTATTTTGAGCGCACGACCAGAAAAGCAACAACGCTTAAGGGGTCTTCAGTGGCGTATTGATATGGAGCGCTTGCGTGCAAGCAACCCGCTTTCGGCCGCTATCCGCTTGCACACGATGATGATGGACTTTATCTTTTCTGATAAAGGTTTCCCGCGCATCGCATCTTTGTTCAAGCAAACAATCGTCATCGCTAAAAATATGGAGGAAGAATTGTCGCTCCTGCCTAAAAAATAGTTGAAACAAGTTAAACCAGCCATTCCATGGCTGGTTTTTTGTACAGACGTTTAAATGAGGTATACTTACCTTATGGAACAATTTCATTTTGAACAGTCACCAGAAAAAGAACCACTTCCTCTCGAGGGGCGCACGGAGGTGATTAGTTCTCCTCAAGATATCGAGGGGCAGCTTGATGCTTCGCAGTCGCACTACGAAGAGGCGTTGGAAAAGTTGCGCGCAGGAGACCGCGGTGATATTGAGTATCTTGAGGAGATGCAGATAAATCTCATTGCGTGGAAAAATGTATTTGATATTCGTTTCGGAACGCTCAGTAACGAGAACGCCGTTGTTCATAATGCGGTACTCGTTCGTCTTGATGAGGTCTCGCAGGCTCTTGAGGACGCAAGAAAGTAGAACATGGATATTTTTTCTCACGGACTATGGGCAGCAGCTGCTGCGAAGGGCGTGAACCAGGCGCAAGATAAGCGCCGTGTTAACATTTGGGCAGCAGCGCTTTGGGGAGTGTTTCCTGACCTTTTTGCTTTTTCGATACCATTCCTCTGGCTTCTCTGGTCGTTTACGTTTGGCGACCTTCCTATCGCAAGCCTTCAGGCTGACAGGCCTCCTCTTGGTGAGCCTATAGGGCGTGACTCACTATGGATATTTCAACTCTCTTCGGCTCTTTACAACGTAAGCCACAGCCTCATTATTTTTACCGTAGTATTTTTAGGGGTGTGGGCATATTTTAAACAAGCACGCCTCGAGCTCATTGGCTGGCTTCTTCACATTCTTACTGATGTACCAACGCACACATACGCATTCTTTCCCACGCCCGTATTTTGGCCACTCTTCGACTGGAAGTTTGACGGTTTCGTATGGGGGCAGCCATGGTTTATATTGCTCAATTACTCATTGCTACTCCTTGTCTTTGCATTTTTGTGGAAACGGCATCGAACGCTATCCTTACACAAGGAAGTAAAAGAATAAAAGCTCCATCATGGAAAGGTAGGGAAGGACACCAAAATATTTGACAAAAAAGTCAATATGGTATATACTTGTCGTAACTTCATCTCACGAGTTTTTGTCCCGTAAGGTTGTCCTAATGTCCTGTAAGCAGGCCTCAAAAGCACATTCTTCAGTAGCGCACAGAGGCTTTTCGAGAATTTAACGAAGAGTAATCAGGGCCCGTTTGTACGGGTTCTTTAGAATAATATATGGAACAGAAACGTACATTTAGTAGAAATTCGAGTGCTGGTCGTCCACCGCTTAGCGGTCGTCGTACCCCTGCGCGCGGCGGTACTTTCGGCGGATCACGCCGCTCCCCTGCTCGTGGCGCTCGCAAAGGGCAACACATCGATATTTCTCGATTTATCAATAAGACCGTCATTACCGAAGAGGCAGTGGTTTTTGTGCCTGAACATTTGTTCAAGGACTTTAATATTGACGCACGCTTGAAAGCGAACATTCTTACGAAAGGATACAATGAGCCAACGCCGATTCAGGATCGCGTTATCCCGCACATTCTCCATGGTCAGGACGTAGTAGGTATTGCAAACACCGGTACTGGCAAGACCGCGGCATTTCTTGTACCGCTTATCAATAAAGTTCTCGCAAATCCAAACAAGGAAAAGGTTCTTGTCCTTGCACCAACACGTGAACTCGCTCAGCAGATTGAAGCAGAGCTCAAGGAGTTTGTAAAAGGCCTCAAGATTTTTTCAGTATGTTGTGTTGGTGGTGCGCCTATTGGTCGCCAGATCAACGATCTTCGTTATCACAACAACTTTGTTATTGGTACCCCTGGTCGTATCAAGGATCTCATCGAGCGCAAGTGCCTTGATCTCTCAGGGTTCAAGTCGGTAGTACTCGACGAGGCAGACCGCATGCTCGATATGGGATTCATTAATGATATGAAATTCCTCATGAGCCTCATGTCAAAGGAGGACCGCCACACGCTATTCTTCTCGGCAACGCTCTCGAAAGAGATTGAAGCGCTCATCAAGGACTTCCTTAAGGACCCGGTTATGGTCTCGGTAAAGACACAGGACACGTCAAAGAACGTTGAGCAGGACGTGGTGCACATCAAGGCGGGGGAGGACAAGATTGAGGTTCTTCATAATCTTTTGATTCAGCCAGAATTCAAGAAAGTATTGATTTTCGGCCGTACAAAACATGGTGTAGAGAAACTTTCTCATTCCCTCGTACAACGCGGATTCAAAGCGCAGTCAATTCACGGCGACAAGAACCAGGGACAGCGTCAGCGCGCCCTCGACCTCTTCAAGAAAGATGTTGCACAGGTGCTCGTCGCAACGGATGTTGCTGCCCGCGGACTCGACATTGCCGGCGTATCTCATGTTATCAACTTTGATATCCCTGAGACCTACGACGACTACGTACACCGCATTGGCCGTACTGGTCGCGCCGGCAAGAGCGGCAAGGCGTTGACGTTTATTGGGTAGGTATTTCACAAAAAAACGCACGGACTAGTCCGTGCGTTTTTTTGTTTGTTACTGCGACTGACTTTTTTCAATGAAAAACTAGTGCTTGACACTGTGCGCACAGTGTATATACTGAATATATTATGAATACAACCGTCAATGTGCGACTTGAAAAGAAGATAAAGGCAGAGGCAAGCAAGACTCTTTCGGGGCTTGGACTGGATATGTCTACGGCAGTCAAAATGTTTCTTTATCAGGTGGTTGCCGAGCAAGGCATCCCTTTTGTTCCTACAAAAAATCCAGCTGCCATACGAGCGCGCTGGGACGCACAGGTGGCAGAGGCGCTCAAAGGTCCTGGATATAAAACTGCAGCTGAACTTCATCGAGCACTCGCTAAAATAAAATAACAATGTATCTCATCCAGCCCACAAAAGACTACGAGAGGTCTTATATGAAATTGCTGAGATCTGGGACAAAGAAAAAAGTTTTTGATGATATTGCGCTTGTCCTCGACGTACTTGTTTGCGGAGAACCACTGGATGCAAAATATCGCGACCATAAACTTCAAGGAGACTATGCAGGGTATCGGGAATGTCATATACGGGCAGACAAAAAGTTTAGGGCCAAGCCCCGAATCAGCTGATTCGCAAATTAGGGAGAAATCATTCGTTCTGGTGCTTATGGACCTAGGGTCGCATGCGTATTTGTTTGAGTGATTGCCATAATGACTCACTAGTTTCTTTAAAAAAGGATAGCCACGTGCTATCCTTTTTTATATGTCCACACGACAGGTCGCTTTTTTGGGATTTGCAATTTTGATATTGGCGCCTATTTTGTATTTGGTGTTTCGCGGTGACCGTATTACCAACTATCCACCAAAGAATCAAACCATTGTTGCGTTTGGTGATAGTTTGGTCGAGGGCGTTGGTTCGACAGCAGGAAATGATTTTGTGTCGGTCGTGGAGCGTACGCTAGGGGTGAGTATTGCCAACAAAGGAAAAAGCGGGGATACCACGGCGAACGGAATTGCGCGGGTAGATGAAGTCCTCGCCGAAGACCCGGGGATTGTCATCGTGCTTCTGGGTGGGAACGACGCACTTCGTCGTATATCGAAACAAGAGACCTTTGCAAACCTTGGTACTATCATTGAGCGGTTTCAGTCTGCAGGTGCTGTGGTAGTGCTCCTGGGTGTGCGTGGGGGTATCCTTGGTGATGGGTATGCGAATGAATTTGAAGCACTTGCGGAAACATACCACATGCCGTACGTTTCAAATGTTTTGGAGGGGCTCATCACGAATCCAAAGCTTATGTCTGACGGCATTCACCCCAACGATCAAGGGTATGCTATCGTTGCCGAGCGTGTCATCGAGATACTCCAAGAAGTATTGCGTTAGAACCTGCCTAGAAGTTATACACAGTTTCTGTTCCCAAGGAGGTTGCACCAGAGTATACTATAGGGAGCAGGGTGAACTCACTCTGCAAAGGTCGTGAGTAGAGAGAAAGCATCGCATTTATATGAAAGCATTACACGTGCTCGCGTTTGTACTTCTCGTTGTTGGCGGTTTGAACTGGGGCCTTATGGCATTTGGTTACAATCTCGTCAGCATGCTTGTCGGCGCATGGCCGGCGGTAGAGAAGATTGTGTATGTCCTCGTGGGACTTTCAGCCGTATATTTTGCCGTCACACACAAAAGCGACTGCAAGATGTGCTCGCCAGGAATGACCGCATAGTTGCGTTTTGTGAAAAATGCCGCGCTTTACTACACGGCATTTTTCTGTGAAATAATTCATGAAATATTTTTTTGCCACATTCCTCTTATTTTTTTCTCTTGCCTGTTCAGTGTGGGCAGCAACGGATACCCCCGTTCAAAATGCAGGTTTCGCACCTGCAAATATTTGGTATTCGGTTGACCACTTTTTTGCGGGAGACAATATTCGTATCTACACGGTTATCTTTAACGGAAGCCTCTACGACCTTGTGGGTACGGTCGAGTTTTTTGATAACGGAATCCTTATTGGGAAAACTGATTTTTCTGTTTCGAAGGGCGGACATGTGCGTGATGTATCAGTCCCATGGAAGGCAACCGAAGGCAAGCACTTGATTACGGCGCAAACAACCGCTGTCTCTATGATTAAGGACGGCAAAAAGGTTCCCGTGATGCTTGAGAATGTTGATGCCGGGAAAAGCGAGCGACTGGTCGACCTTGATACTGATGGTGATGATATCGGCAACAGTAAAGACATTGATGATGACAATGACGGCATCTCTGATGTTGACGAGGTGCGCAAAGGGACTGACCCGTTGAAGAAAGATACTGATGGTAATGGTGTTTCTGATAAAGAGGAAATAGAACTTGCAGAAAAACGCGCCGCTCTAGAAAAAAGCGCAACAACGACACCACTCTCACCAAAAGGAAGTATCGCGGGCACTCTTGAAACCGTAGAGGGTGCAATTCCTGCGCCAGTAAAAGCAGGGGCCGTTTTAGGGGCAAATATTGTTGAGGATTTTCGTGTTGGAGAAGGGTATCAGTTTCGCCTCGCAAAAGAGGAAAAAGCGCGCGAGATAGTTTCTCTTAAGGCACAGCAGGCAGCGAGTGCCACAAGTACCAGCAAGCAAAGCATCGCAGGGGCTACCGATAGGATGCTCAACGTGGCAGAGAAGCCATTTGCGTATGTACTTTTTGCCATCTTTGCGGTACTGCAATATGCATTTGAATGGCAGATTGTCTTTTATGGAATTATCTTATACACCTTGTACCGCTTGCTTAAATGGGGAATTAGGCGTGCGCGTGACCGGTAGGGCTTGCCCTCACACCTATTTTTGCATTGTTGGGCCGTGTTTTTACCCATTTATTCAGCAGAAGTAATACCTCTTCGGGATAACCTGATTTCTTCGGCGGTATTTGCAACAAAAAAAACATCATGCGAAAATAGGTGTGGGGGCTTGCTATTTTTACATTTTTCTGCTATAATTACAGGTAGAAGTAAGGGTGGCGAAAGCCATTTTTTTTGTTAACTAACCCAATAGGGGGTGGAACATGAAGTACGTTAAAAACTTGGTGATTTTTCTTACGGCAGCGATGACAATGTTTCTTTCTGGCTGCGAAGGCGGCATGAGTAATATCAAGATCGGCGGTGGTGATGCAGGGCCTATTTCTGGTTCCGCAGCCTCAACGGGCGATGGGAACAAGACGGCCAGCAAGGGCTCGAATGAACTCAAGCGGTGCGACCGCAACTATGGCCGCATTGCTATCGAGGAGAGTCAGGTTGATCCACAAATGATGATGATGATCTCTCGTTCGGGAATCTCGTCGTTCAATCCGAAGCCACTCGCGCAGCATGCAATTTTGCAATCCGGCTGCTTTACGGTTGTTGACCGTGGTGCTGGGTTTGCAATGGGTGAGCATGAGCGCAAGATTGCCGGCGAAACGGGAGCTTCAACTGCTCGTCGTACCTCGATTGCGCGTTGGGCACTTCGTATTGAAATACCGCAACCAACAACGCAAACAGGTGCTGGTGTTGCAGGGCTTGCCAGTTTCATCCCTGGCCTCGGCGGTTTCGCAGGCGGTATTGCGGCAGTTGCTGGATCGATCCAGTTCTCCGAAGCGCAGGTGTTGTTGACGGTTGTTGACTTGCGTACGAGCGAAGTAGTTGCTTCGGTGACGGGTACCGGCAAGAGTACAGACTTTGGGGTAGGCGGGGCATTGCTCTCCGGCATTTCGGCGGGCGGTGGCTATTCAAGCAAGTCTCCTGAAGTGAAAGTGATTGCGGCCGGGTTTGTGGATGCCATCAACCAGCTCGTGCCTCTTATGGGTACCGTGGAAGGCGCAACGGCTGCTCCCCAGTCTGAGGCCAAGAAAGTCGTCAAGAAGAAATAGGCTTCCTTGTGAAGCAAAACACCTACCAGGTTTTTGGTAGGTGTTTTTTTGTTGCTATTTTGTGTCCTTAATCGTGAGGGCGTAAGGGAGTGCCGTGAGCATAATGATACCGAGAACGAGGAAGAGGTAGCGATAGTCGACAAGCGAGAGCACGATTGAACCGAGCAGGGGTCCGATGATATAGGCACTGGTGCGCATCGTGCGCATAAAAGTGACGAGATGAATGTCTCCTGGCCCAATTTTTTTGTAAAAATAACTCTCCGTCATGACCTCCACGGCGCTTGCCCCCGTGCGGGTAAGAAAGAGTGCGACCGCCCAAACGAGGACACTTGAGGTGGTAATCCAAGAAAGTCCCGCCGTGGTAACGGCGGTCAAGAGGAACCCCGCGGTCAAAATTTCTTTTTCACCAAGTTTTGCATCAGCAACCTTGCCAAGACCAACTTCAAAAAGAATGAATGGCACAAGCATGACCGGGGTGATGATACTCAAAATATCGTTCATCGAGATGCCCATATGTTTGTTGAGATATATGGGTGTGTAAATGACCATCCATGCATAGAAAAACGCGAGCAGGAAATGCATAAAGATAATCGAGTGAAGATCGTGACTCCCGGTGACCGTGCGGAACGTATCCCTGAATGCGGGCACATGGTAAACAGGGTCGGGGTGGTTTCTAAAGTTTTTTGCAACCACAAAAAATCCAAGCGCCATAAATGCGGCTGCGGCGAGGTATACCCTCCAAAAGTCGTGGTCGGTGAGCATGAGGCCCGCCACAAACGGTGCAACCGCGATTGCTACATTGATGACGGTCATAAAGACGCCACGGATACCTCCCGTCTTGCTGTCTTCGGAGAATGATTCCACAAAGCTATCGAGGTTGAGAAAAATAATGTTGGTGAGAACTTGATGCAAAACAAACAAGGGAACCACAAGAAGTGGTGACGCCACAAATGCGCCCGAGCAAATAGCAAGACCGGTAAGTACGGCAACCTCAAGCCCCATCGTGGTGAGGGTGGCGCGGTAGTTGCCCACGCGACGCAAGAAGCGAGGGAAAAGGAATGTGGTGATTGCCGTAAAGACCGCCGCAACAGAAAAGATGAGGCCCACCAGGTGCTCAGTAGGGAGAAACTGAACGATGAATGACGACTCGATATAGAGGGGGAGTGCGTAGTGGAACGAATATAAAAAGCTCGAGAGGTACACAAGGAGAAACAGGGTTTTTCGGGATAATGGTTTGGGCATAATTGGTATATTGTAGCACGAAATCCTTACACAAAACTACCGCAGACACTCCATTATTTTTTGCTCATATTGAGCAGGTATCTACTTATAGCATACTATAGTACGCTATAAGTAGATACCTGGATACTATGTAGGAGGTCTTAGGTGGTGATTAGCCTGATTTTTTAATGTAGTCAGTAAAAATGAAATTACAAACCAAAGTGTTTTTTGATTGGGTCATCTCCCTCTAGCTCTTTAGCGGTAATTATTCGAATGTGACGGCGTACGCTGAAGCAGTCTGCCGCAAAATCAATTTCTTTTTTGCATGGGTAGGGGGTAATGAATACTGATTTTTGATACTGCACACACCCTAGTTTTTTAAGGGCTAGATTTATTGCCAGGCGAGCTGTGCGCTTGTCTTCAGGGATATCAAACATAACGATTCTCCACAAACCATCCCATTTGGGTTGCTCGGCAATCTTCATTGAAAAAAGATGGTATCGCATAGCACGCACCTTGCCTGTTTCGGTGAGTATGTATTGTTCCTCGCCCGCAACCACTCTCTTTTTGATAAACTTACTTTCTTCAAGCCTTACCATAGATCTTTTGATTTTCCATTTATCCTTTGTATTTTTTGGATCAAAATATTTAAAAAGCTGCACCGCGTTCGGAGCAGTAACGGCGATAGTGAGAAACCCAACGACAAGGATCGTTGAAAGCAAAATCTCGCTGACTTCGTTTTTAGTAAATTTTTTCATGTTGGTTGTTTGCGGGTAATTTAATTACTATCTACTTATAGCATACTATAGTACTGTATAAGTAGATAGTAGGGGAATGAAAAAGTTGGGATTTTGCGATTAGTGAGCACAAGGGCTTGACGCGAGACTCGGGGGGGGGGCTATACTATAGGGATTAGTAATACGTAGCCACCAAATATTATGGAATCAGCACCGCAACATCATCGAGAGGGAATTCAGGAACTTTTGGATAAAGCGTATGACGAGGGTCACCGCGATAACGTCGCGATGAAAGAAGGTGAAGTAGTAGAAGAAAGAGTCGGGCATATGGATGACAAAGAAATGCATGGCAAGTCTTCACAGGAAAGAACTTTGAGTTTTCTTCGTGATAGGGGCTACCTCGACACCTCGTTTGAAGGAAAGGAAATCCACCACCTTGTCGTTGAATCACTCTCTAAAAAAGAAGCGTTTGATCGCTACTGCAGTAGCGGCAGGACATCTGTATGGGATGGGTTGGAAGAGAATATGCCCTACATGACGCCGGAAGGGACAACACTTGACGTGATGATTATGAAGTTCAACAAAGTCATTGGAAGCGATGAGGCAATCACCGAAATGGCAACTCTTGGTGTACGCCCTCTCACTTACGAGGAACTCATCCAGTACGGTATTGCATACCCAACACACCAAGAAAAAGACGCTTTTAACGGGCTGGGAAGCAAACACACCTTTGAGAACGGCAATGTGCTTACCCCGCGTCTCGTCTTGAGCGGTGGCTATCGTGTGCTGTGTGCCAATTCTTGGGACAGCGATTGGAGCGAATGGTGTCGTTTTCCTGTTGTTCGCAAGTAGTGCTGAAAACAAAAAACTCCGCCGTTTTATGTAAACGGCGGAGTTTTTTGTTTTACTTTAGAGTGAGGCAAGTCCTTTTCTGGTGCCTTGCACAGCCTGACGAGGCGAGCGGAGCAAATTTTTAACAAGAAATTATGCGTGCAGCAGAAAAGGAGCTTGCCGAGCGGGCTACACTCCCAAAATTACCGGAATCACGATAGGACGCTTTGCGGTCTCCTGGAAGAGGAGGCGCGCTACGGCGTCGGTGACGTGGTCCTTCACATAGTCAAAGTCGATTTGCTTTGACCCGCCGGTCATATCTTCAACCGTTTTCTTGGTGAGGAAGCGTGCTTGGCGGAGAAGATCCTGTGATTCACGAAGGTAAACAAATCCGCGTGAAATAACGTCAGGGGATTTGGTTACTTTGCCGGTCGCGAGGTCGAGCGTGGTGATGATAACAAAGATACCGTCTTGTGAAAGCATCTGGCGGTCACGGAGAACTACTTCTTGCATGTCACCGACCGAGAATCCGTCCACGAGTACGAGGCCATGAGGTGCCGTTTCTTTGAGGGATACAATCTTTTTGCCTTCCTCTTGAATTTCAATAATCATACCGTTGTCAGGGATGATGATGTTTTCATCAGGGAGACCTGCTTCACGAGCAATGTCTGCATGGACTCGGAGCATGTAGTGGTATCCGTGTACGGGCATAAAGAAACGTGATGCGAGTTTCTTGTGAATCCACAAGGACTCGTCGTGATGTGCATGGCCCGAAGAATGCACTTTGGCATTTTCGTAATGAATAAGGTGTGCACCTTGGCGTGAGAGGTTGTCCTTGAGCTTTTGAACGCTGCGTTCGTTGCCCGGCACTACTGATGATGAAAGGAGAACGGTGTCACGCTTGTTAATTTTGAGGTACTTGTGTGCCTTGTTGGCTGCGCGCATAAGTGATGCAAATTCGTCGCCTTGCGCACCGGTCACCAGGAGAATGATGCGGTCAGGCGGGTACTTTTCCATATCCTCGATAGGGATAAAGGTCTCCATACTTGCCTTGAGGAGTCCTGCTTCGCGCGCAATCTCGACATTGTTCTTCATACTGCGACCGTCGAGGATGATTTTTTTCCCGAGAACCTCAGCGACATCGATAATCTTTACGAGACGCTCAAGAAGCGACGCAAAGGTTGCAACGATGATGCGGCCTTGGGTTGTACGAATAATTTCCTCGATGTTGGCAAGCACGGTGCGCTCAGGGAATGAGTAACCAGGACGCTCGACATTGGTCGAGTCGGCCATAAGGAGAAGTGTGTTGCTTCCCTTGGAAATCTTTTCGAACTCGTCCTCTTCTTCCATCGTAGGAACGCCGTTCACATGGTCGAGCTTGAGGTCGCCGGTGTGCACAATGTTGCCGTACGGTGTTTCAATGATGATACCCATTGCATCAGGAATCGTATGGGTTACCGCAAAAAAGCGAACTTTGAAATCACCCATCGTTACACGGTCATTTTTTTCAATGATACGCATATCGAGTGGCGGTAAGTGTGAAAATTCTTCCTGACGCTTTTGAATCATGAGTGCGGTGAGGTTACGGGTGTAGAGTGGTGGGTTGCCAATCTTGTCCATAAGGTAGGGGATACCGCCCGTGTGGTCGAGATGTCCATGGGTAATCATAACCGCCTTGACCTTACCCTTACGGTCTTCGAGATATTTAGTGTTCGCGAGGATATAGTCGACACCAGGGGTGTTTTCCTCTTTGAACTGCAATCCTGCGTCGATTACCACAATCGAGTCTTTGAATTCGATCATGGTCATATTGCGGCCGATTTCCTCGACACCACCAAGTGCGATGATGCGGATGTCGCCGTCCTTGAGAGGAGGGATGATTACATTTTCCTGATCCCTTGATGGGTAGGGTGCCATCATACGGCGCGAGTCTGCCTTTTCGCGACCTGTCGAGTGCTTAACACGAGTTGAAGTGCTCGGTGCTGCTCCTCCAGGTCCACGCATGGGAGGGCGCGATCCTTGTGGGCGAGGTAGTACGCCGGTCCCTGGCTTGCGGGGTCCCTGGCTGCCTTGAGCGCCTCCTTGGTTGCCATAATTTGCGTTGCGGTTTGCCGAGCGGTTTACCGCGCTCCGGGGACCTCGGGCGTTACTGTCTTTACGAGGGAAGCGGCGTGCGCTGTATCCCTCTTTTTTTACACCCTCATCCTTTTTTGGTTCTTCATTCATTCTGTTTTTTTTAATTATTATTTTTCTATTAACTTCATGAGAACTTATCTCAAAAATAATTACGAGGCACACGCATTTGGCTCATCTTTATTTTTGAAACAAGTTCGGCTTTATTCTATGATTTTTGTGGAGAGGGCGTAAATATCTTCCAGATACCGTCGGTATTAATATACCATTCATAAATATTGAGAAAACGTTCCGAAGGGGCTGTGATGGACCCGAGTTTGAGGCCACGTACCTTTTTCGGGACGATGTACAAAAATTCCGGGGCATAGATGAATACGGCAGGGACGTCCTTGGCAACCTCGTTTTTAAATGATTCGTAGTAGGCTACACGTTTTTTGTGGTCAGTCTCTGTGCGCGCGTCATCCAATATCTTGTCAACGCGTTGGTTGGTGTAGGACGCAATGTTGAGTCCCGGGTCGAGACGCTGGCTTGAGTGCCAGAAAGGGTAGGGGTCACCGTCACGGCCGAGCACTTGCCCAAAAAAGAGCGCATCAAATTTGCGGGGGCGCACGACGGTTTCTTTGAGGTCGCCGGTTGCAAAGACACGCACCTCTACCTCCACACCAAGCTCCTCCCATGAAGTCTTGAGCTCTTGTGCGACAGTTTTCAGTTCAGGTGCCTCAGATGTTGAGAGGGCGAAGCGCAGGGTCGTTGTTTCTTTCTTTGATTTTTTAGTCCAGGTGTTGCTGGTCTCGTCAAATTTCCACCCTGCCTTGGCAAGAATGTTCCGCGCCTCGGCGAGTCTTTCTGCGCGCGGGCGTTCTGGTGTTGAGTCTTTGTATCCAAGGGAGACAGGCGGTATTGGTGAGTCGATAGCAACGCCGTACCCTGCGAGCGTTTTGTCGATGATTGCTTGTTTGTCGACAGCAAGCGCGAGTGCTTTACGAACAGCAAGTTCAGTAAAGATCGGCGCTTGGCTTTGGTTAAAGAACACGGCGAGTACGCGGGGGAGCGGGGTGTGCTCAATGCGAGATTCGTTGCCTGCAAGGGCGCCTGCCCGCGCAGGCGTAATCGAGTTGATTGCCTCAACACTTCCGGACTTGAACGCTTTTACGAGCTCGTCTTCACTTTGATAAAAGACGGTTTTGATGGTGTTGATATACGGTTTACCCAAAGCGAACCCTTTGAATGCCGTGAGGGTGTATGAAACAGGTATCTCGTCACCGTCTTTTGTGGTGGTTTTAATCGAGTCCAGTTTATAGGGACCAGAGCCAATCGGTTCACGATTGTATTTGTTGGTGTCAAAACGATTGAAGTCGATCGTTTTCCAGATGTGCTCAGGCAGGATACCCATCGTTGTATTCTCGATGAAGGGCGCATACGGCTTGGTGAGAGTGAAGCGCACCGTGAGGTCGTCTACTTGCTCAACTCCAACACCGTCCCAGCTCGCACGCTTGGGGCTCTTCATACGACTGTCCTGAGCTTGTGTGACGGTAAAGACTACGTCACTCGCGGTGATATTTCTTCCATCATGCCATTTCAAATCTTTTTTGATAGTAAAGGTGTACACGAGGCCGTCGCGGGAGACATTGTAGTTCTCGGCGAGGTCGGGGATAAAGCCTCCTTTGCCATCAGCGCGCAGGAGTCCTGAATAAATGAGCGCAGTAAGATCACGGTCTGCCTCAGAGCCAATCTCTCCCGTGGCAAGAAGAGGATTGATGTGTGCCGGCGTGTTGAGTACCCCTTCGACGAGGGTGCCACCTACTGCGGGAATCTCGACAATGAATGCGCGGTTAACTCCTATCAAGAGCACGATAGCGGTGCCGACGAATACGCCCATGGCAACAAAAAACACCTGTTTTTCTTTATCAGAAAATGCTTTGAGTACGAGGGCAAAACGCCCTTCGAGCGGAAAGGAGAATCGTTTGCTTAAGAGCGTATTGAGTGATGAAAGAAATTGCTTCACGGAATGATTCCGAATTTCTGAGAGTTACCTCTGGATGAGGATAAGCACGAATGCCGAAAGAGCGAACAAAATCGCTACAATAATTGAGAGGTAAAAAAGTACCTTCTCCATGCCACGGCGCGTAGAACGCATACTCTCGTCGCCACCTCCGAACGCACCGCCAACACCCGCTCCTGTTTGCTGGAGAAGGATAGATGCACCGAGGATGATAGACAGAATGATCTGCGCCCACGGCAAGATCAACAGCACCTTTTCAGTCAGAAATTCCATAGGTATTATCATAGCAAAAAAGGAGAAGTGGTGCAAGCCCCCACACCTACTTTTACATTTTTACATTGTGCTTTTCGTTGCAGATATACGTAATAGGATAAATTGATTGTAGTTGTCAGTTAGGGATATAAAAGTAGGTGTGGGGGCAAGTGTCGGTGTTGCGATATGCTCCTTTATGGATAAACAAAAAGCCGGCGCACCATGGTGCACCGGCAGGTTATGGAATTGTTTTTTTGTAAGTACTGCATACCGTCATTCCTCGTAAACTTTTGGACGAGGAGCTTTGTCGGTGCGACCGTCGGGGTTTTTGGTA